>Ga0272446_1000197_pt1 | contig 92733 bp, 72 predicted proteins | sample YNPCB0061_FD_194587 | JGI IMG/M metagenome (GOLD analysis project Ga0272446, IMG submission 194587) | Hot spring microbial mat communities from Yellowstone National Park, WY, United States - YNP-CB-006-1 | ecosystem: Environmental > Aquatic > Thermal springs > Hot (42-90C) > Sediment | place...
GGTGCTCGGTGCAGGATGCTCGGCGGAAGGCTGCTCGTCGCTGCTGCTGCGGCAGTTTCCGTGGACGTGGACCTTGACTGCGACGGCGACGTGGACTGCGACGACCTACTTTGACGAACGCGTGCGCGAAGGGTGACCGGCGGCCGCCGACAGGATGGCATGCGGAGCTGCCAACGCCTTGACGTCTATCCCCACGCCATCGAGTTACTCGCCCCCGTCTACGGACCCGTTGTCAGCTCCATCGAGGGGTACCTTTCCGGATGGTTCGATTGCTTCGGTTGCCAAGCGGGTACCGGGCCTGTCGTGAGACGCTTATCAAAGATTCGAGCGGGGCGCCACCGGGGCGGGTGGACAAGTGGGTCGAATGCCGAGCGGTGCGGGATGGACGCTCCGGCGACTTTCTGTTGTCATGGGGGGACGGAGGCATCGATACGCGATGGCGACCACGAAGCGAGGTTCAACGGCAGCGCGCGCGGCGAAAGGGGCTGGGCGCAAGGTCGACCGGGATGTCGGAGACAAGGCGGCCGAGCTGGTCGACGAGTTGCAAGACGAGCTCGAAGAGGCGGTGGAGGGGGCGCAGTCCAGGATGGTTGCGGCCCGGGAGCGCGGCGAGCGGCTCGTTGCCCTTGTGCAGGCCAAGAAGCAGCAGATCGCCCGGAGTTTCTACGACATCGGCAAGGCGCTGGCGGAGTTGCAGCGCGACAAGCTGTATATCGCCCTTGGCAAGAAGTCTTTTGCGCAGCTCTTGGCGGATCGACAACTGCTGGGATTGAGCCAGGCGAAGAAGCTGATTGCTATCGCGGAGTCGTTCGATCGCGCCGAGGCGCTGGCGCTGGGCACGGAGAAGGCTTATGCGCTCGTGCGCCTGGCGAGGACGACGCCGGAGGACGACACGCCGCGGCAGCTTGCGGCAGGGCGTGTGCGCGTGGCGGGAAAGGCGAAGAAGACTGCGTCGATGACCGCAACGGAGATCGAGCAAGCGACCCATTCGCTGAAGGTAGCGGCAGGCTCGGGACGCAGGGTGACCGCGGAAGAGCGGGCCAGCGTTGCGGCGGCGAGACGGGTGCAGGCGGCGTTGCGTCGCGCCGGGTTGCGAGAGACGATCGCCGAGGCCCGGCGCGTGGCGGGCGAGTGGAAGCTCATCATCACGATCGCGTCCGCACACGCGACGCGGCTCCAGGATCTGGTGCGCGCGGCCCGTTGACCGATCCGGCGCCCGTCGGCGGGGGCGCGGGCCTACCGAGCGGTCTGTGACGCGCCGCGGTGAAACGTCGAGTCCGGCCCGGCCCACCCAATCGCTCCGCTGCCCTCGGCGCGATCTCTGGCTCGCCCAAGCGACCCCTCGGTTTCGTTTTCGACCGCACCATCTGCCCCGACACGCCCCTCACCCACAAGGGCACGCGCACGGCGGATGTACGCGGCGAGTCTGGCGGTGTGCCGTGGCTTGTGGGGCTGGATCGTCCATGGGCACAAGCAACCTCGGCTCGTCTGGAGCCCGGCCCGTCCGAATGCACCCCCCTCAGAACCTTCGCTTGATGCGTGGATCGCGGGAGCGTATGATCCTCGCCATTGGGGAAATGCAGTGCGGGTGGACCACCCACGGTGGTGGGTCGTGCAGCGCCTTCGGGATGACACACATGGGGAGGCCGTCATGACCAGCGGGCGAAACAGAAATCGGGGGATGGACCGGGATGCCACGCGAGGCGACGAAGCCGGCGCTTGGCTGCGCGCGCGAGGGGCAGGTTGGGGCCTTGCGCGTGTTCACGCCGACGGCGCCATCGAGTCGATGGCGCTGTTCGACCGCGCGGTGGTCGGCTGCTCCGGCGACCGAATGGGTGTCGTGAGCTCCGATGCCGTCGGTTCAGGCGCCCGGTTCGGCGTCCGTGCCGACGGCGTATACGTCGAAAGCCTCGACGAAACCTGCGTGGTGCGCGTCGACGGTGTCCCCGCACGAAAGTCGATCGTGCATGACGGCGACGTGGTGCGCATCGGCGAGGTGTTGGCGCTGTTCGTGGAGCGCGACCTCGGGCAGTACGACGGTCCCTTCGAGCTGGTGCACGGCGAGCTTCTGTTCGGCCCGCGGCAACGTCCGTGGCTGGCGCGGCTTCGTGCGCATGTCACCGCGCGCGAGAGCGTGCTGCTGACCGGTGGCGCGAGCGTCGGCAAGTGGTCCCTTGCCCGCCACCTCGGCTCCGAAGCGGCGGGTCGGTCCGGCATGCGCGAGCTCGACGGAGACATGCATAGCCAGAATATCGACTGGGGAGCCGTCCCGCTCCAGTCCACCACGGTCTACCTCGTGCGGCACATCGACCGCATGAGCCGATCGGTGCAGAACGAGCTGGCGCGAGCGATCCGTCGCGCACGGCACGGCATGCTGATCGCCACGATGAATGGCGAGCTTGCCGATGCGCTCACGGACGGGCTCATCGCGCCGTCGATCATGGCCCTCATCGGCTCGCGTGAGGTCGTCGTGCCGTCGCTCGAGGATCGCCGGGAGGATCTGGCATCGATGAGCCTGATGCTGGCGGATCGGGTCGGGGTGCCGAGGGCGGCGGTCACGATGGACGTGCTGGAAGCGGTCATGCGGGGCGGCTGGCCGGGTGGCATCGATGAGCTGCAGACGGTGCTTTGGACATGCCTGGCTAGCGCCGATCCGGAGGGACACCGGCGGCTGGTGCGGAGCCTGAAGCGTCCGACGCCGCGCGCGCCCTTGCCCGTGCAAGACGTCGACGAAAACCTGGCGCGCGATCGGCTTCGACATGCGCTGGCGCACGCGAGCGGGACGGTGGCCACCGCGGCGCGGGAGCTGCACATGTCCAGGCAGTCTCTCTATCGCGAGCTGCGTCGTCTCGGTTTGATGTTGCCGCACCAGGGCGCCACCGATTCGGGGGCAGTGTCGTGATCGCGCGATGCGTCACACGCGCTCGACAGTGAAGACACCTTGCAGCTTCTGCAGGGCGCGGATGATTCCCTTGAGCTGGGTCAGGTCGCTGCACTGGAAGGTGAAGATGTTGACGGATCGATCATCTTCCACGGCCCGGCTCGACACGGCCGTGATGTTGACGCTGAGGGTGGAGAAGGTCTGACCCAACAGCCCGAGGATCCCGGGCTTGTTGACGGTCACCACCCGGAGCTGGACCGGCCGCATCGTCTTGACACGTCCGTCCCAGCTAATCGCCACCCGGCGCTCCGGATCCGCCTCGAACGACTTGGCGCAGTTGCGCCGGTGCACGGTGATCCCGCGACCGCGCGTGATGAACCCGACGATGTCGTCGCCCGGCAGGGGGCTGCAGCACCTGGCAAAGCGAACGAGCACGTTCTCGTCGCCCGTGAGCTTGATAGGCGACGCATCGCGGCCCGTGACCCGCCGCACCAGGTGCTCGATTCGTCCTTCGCGTATCTCCGGGGCGGGCTGCTCGTCTTGCGACGGAACCAGGAGGGCGGTGACGCTGGCCGCGGCGATCTTGCCATACCCGACCGCGGCGAGCAGCTCGTCGGCCGAGGCGACGTCGAGCTTGCGGAGCACGCGCTCGAGCTGAGCGCCAGCCTTCAGCAGACGCTGCAGGGAGATACCGTGGGCGTGGATGTCCTTTTCGAGCAGCTCGCGCCCGAGCTTGAGCGCACGATCGCGCTCTTCGTCACGCAGGGAGGCGCGGATTTTGTTGCGCGCCCTGGAGGACGCTGCGAACTCCAGCCACTCCTTCTTGGGTCGCTGGCCGGGGCTCGTGGTCACCTCGATGACATCGCCGTTGCGCAGCCGGTACTTGAGGGGGACGACGATGCCGTTGGCGCGCGCGCCGGCACACTGGTGGCCGATCTCGGTGTGCACGCTGTAGGCGAAGTCGATCGCCGTGGCGCCGCGGGGGAAGACCTTGACGTCGCCCTTGGGGGTGAAGACGTAGACCTCGTCCTGGAACAGGTCGACCTTGACGCTCTCGATGAACTCGGCAGGATCCCTGATCTCGCGCTGGAACTCCATGAGATCGCGCAGCCAGGCGAAGCGTTGCAGGAGCTTGGGGTCGGCGCCGCCGGAGGTCCGCTCCTTGTAGTGCCAATGGGCGGCAATGCCCTCCTCGGCGACACGATCCATCTCTCGGGTTCGGATCTGGATCTCGATCCGCTCGCGCCCCGGGCCCATGACCGTCGTGTGCAGCGACTGGTACATGTTCGGCTTCGGAAGGGCGATATAGTCCTTGATCCGCCCCGGCACCGGCGTGTACCGCGCATGCACCGCCCCCATCACGCCGTAACAGTCCGATACCGACTCGACCACGATCCGGAAGGCGATGAGATCGTTGATCCGCTCGAAGTCGACGCCCTGCTGGAGCAGCTTGCGCTGAACGGAATACAAATGCTTGCGTCGTCCTTCGACTTCGCCGGCGAAACCGTGCTCCGCGATCTGGCTGCGCAGAGACTCGCTCATCTCCGCGATGTAGCGACGTCGTTGGGCCTCGCCCTTGACAAGGAGCTGGGAGAGTCGCTGGAAGGCCGCGGGCTCGAGGTACCGGAAGGCGAGGTCTTCCAGCTCGCACTTGAATCGCTGGATGCCGAGCCGGTTGGCCAGGGGCGCATAGATGTCCATCGTCTCGCGCGCAATTCGCTCCTGCGCCTCGGCAGACATGAACTCGAGCGTGCGCATGTTGTCGACACGGTCGCACAGCTTCACCAACAGCACACGGATGTCACGAGCCATGGCCACCAGCATCTTGCGGAAGTTCTCCGCCTGATGGTCCGCCTTCGACGCGAAGTTGATCTTGGACAGCTTGGTGACACCGTCGACGATGAGGGCCACCTCGGCGCCGAAGTCCCGCTCGAGCTCGGCCAGGGCATGCGGGGTGTCTTCCACCACGTCGTGCAGCAGACCGGCGCAAACGCTCGCGATGTCGAGGCGCAGCTCCGTGATGACCCGGGCCACGGATGACGGATGCACGAAGTATGGGTCGCCGCTCTTTCGCTTCTGGCCTTCGTGCGCCTGGTTTGCGAACCTGTAGGCTCGCTCGAGCAGATCGATGTCGGCATTCGGCTGGTAGGCAAGCACGCGCTGTGCGAGCTCTTCGAGCGGGACGACAGCGGTGTCAGAGATGGCCGACGATGAAGCCAAGACCATAGAATCGCTTCGTTGAACCTATCACCATGGACCCTTCCCGGCAATGATGGCACGCGTACGTCGAGACGCCGGCATCTATGTGCACGTTCCCTACTGCCTTCGGAAGTGCCGGTACTGCGACTTCGCCTCCGTCGCGATCGATCGCGACGCGATCCCGATGAGCGCCTATGTCGACGCGGTGCTGAAGGAGGGGCGTCTGCGCGCCGCGGCGATCGGCAACACGTACGAGTTCACCAGCATCTACCTCGGGGGTGGGACGCCATCGCTGCTCGCTCCAGCAAGCGTACGGCGCCTGCTGGGCGGCTTGAAAGACGCATTCGGCGTGCAAGCGCACGCGGAGGTGACGCTGGAGTGCAACCCGAGCTCACTGGATGCGGCGAAGGCGTCGGAGCTCGTGCGCTGCGGTGTGACGAGGCTGAGCGTGGGCGTGCAGAGCACCGTGGACAGCAACCTCGCGTTGCTGGGCCGGATCCACGATGCGGCGACGGGTCGTCGGGCGCTGCAGGCGGCGCTGGCCAGCGGCGCCACCAGGGTCAGCGCCGATGTCATCATCGGGTTGCCAGGCCAGACGCCCGCGCAAGCGGTGCACGACGTGTGCGAGGTGGCGTCGATCGGCCCCGGGCACCTGTCGGTCTACCTCCTGACTATCGAGCCGGGCACGGCGCTGGCGTCGGCGCTGGCGCGAGGGCAGGTTCCGCCGATCGACGAGGGGCAGGCGGCCGACGCGTATCAAGGGGTTTCGGACGCGTTGACGCAGCTCGGGTTCGACCACTACGAGGTGTCGAGTCATGCGCGGGCAGGGCAGCGGTCGGCGCACAACACGGCGGTGTGGTCGGGCGGGGTCTACGTTGGGTTGGGACCTGGGGCTGTGGGGATGATGGAGGACCGGAGCGGCGCCGTGCGGTATCGGAACGATCCCGATCCGCAGGCATACATGCAGGCACTGAAACGGGTGAACGGTTTGCCGTGGAACATCGCGGGCGGTCCGGTGCAGTGGGTCGAAGAGCTGGACGCCGGGACGAGGATGCGAGAGCGCATCATGCTTGGGCTGCGCGTGGCGGAGGGAGTGGACCTGGGAGCGCTTGAGCAGGAGCTGGGTGTGGCGGGGTGGACGGATCGACGGCGGCGGGCGGCGCGTTGGCTGCAGGCGCGCGGGAGGGTGGTGGTGGAAGGGGACCGGATCCGGATTCCCAGGCGTGCGTGGCTTTGGGAGGCAGACACGGTGGCGAGGCTGCTGTAGGGTTTCCGCCGCGGCGAGGGGCTCCTCGACACAAGAGCCCTTGCGCGTGGCCGGTTGGTGGTAAGCTCGGCGTCCAGACTGGCGACGCTCACCTGGAGCGACGCGGCAGAGGAGACCCAGGGAATGATCGAGGACATCCTCAGTGACCTACGAGATTCGATAGCGAAATCGCACGAGGCGTTGAAGCGCGACCTGAGCAAGCTGCGCACCGGGCGCGCCCACGCGGGCATGCTCGACGGAATCCGCGTGGACTATTACGGGTCACCGACCCCGCTCAACCAGATGGCGACCATCAGCGTGCCCGAGCCCCGCATGATCACGGTCCGCCCGTGGGACAAGGGCGCGGTCAAGCTGGTCGAAAAGGCTCTGCGGGAAAGCGACCTCGGGGTCAACCCCCGGGTCGACGGCGATCTGATCCGGATCCCGATTCCTCCGCTGACGGAAGAGCGTCGACGAGAGCTCGTCAAGATCGTCAAGAAAACGGCCGAGGAGAGCAAGGTCGCGGTCCGCAAGCACCGTCGCGACGCGATCGACATGCTCGAAGCGGTGGAAAACGATGGCGATGCGAGCGCGGACGACTGCGACCGCGCGCGAAAGAAGGTGGAAGAGATCGTGGCGGAGGCGGTCAAGAAGGTCGACGAGATCGAGCAGCACAAAGAGAAAGACATTTTCGAGATTTGACAAGACGGCGTTCGGGGACCGGGTTGGATGTCGACTTGACACGAGCGTCCGGCGCGCCAGCAGCACAGCGAGCTCCGGATGCCTTCAGGTGATGGGCGGATGGCAGAAGATCAACCTATCGTGCGACTGCGAGTGACCGCTTCGGGCTTGACCGACGTGGGCATGCAACGTGAGCACAACGAGGACGGCTACCTGGTTTCCTCCGAGCACGATCTGTTCATCGTGGCGGACGGCATGGGTGGTCACCGCGCCGGCGACGTGGCGAGCCGCATCGCCATCGAGACGATGGGAGAGTTCTTCGATTCGATGGCGAACGAGGACGTCACCTGGCCGTACCATTTCGACACGTCGCTCACCGAGGAAGAGAACCGCCTGCTGACCGGCATCCGCATCGCGAACCGTCAGATCTTCGAGCGGAGCATTCGGTCCCGCGATCTGCAGGGCATGGGCACCACCATGGTGGGCCTGCTGTTCTCTCCGCGTCATGCGCGCATGTACATCGGGCACGTCGGAGACAGCCGGTGCTACCGCGTGCGTCACGGCGAGATCCGCCTTCTGACGCGCGATCATTCGTTGATCAACGACTACCTGCTGGCCATGCCGGAGCTGACCGAAGAGCAGAAGAGCGAGCTGCCCAAGAACGTGATCACGCGCGCGCTCGGCATGCAAGACCATGTCGTGGTCGACCTGCAAACCGACGTGCCGCAGCCCGATGACGTGTACCTGCTGTGCTCCGACGGTCTGTCGGGGATGGTCGCGGACGAAGACATCCTCGACATCATCGTGAGCCATCGCGACCCGGCGGAGATCTGCGCGCATTTGATCGCCCGCGCGAACGACAACGGCGGCGAGGACAACATCACCGCCATCGTGTTGCGTGTCGACGAAGACCCGCGTACACGCGACGAAGCGCCCGGTTCCGACCACCCGGTCGACGAAACATCCGGCGCCCCGGAGCCTGCCGGCGCCTGACGATCGGCAGCCCGGCGTGGGCGCCCTGGAGCTTTGCGAAGTACCGGGCGAGCGCGGGAACGGTCGCAGCCGACATGCTTCCGGTCACGATGACGGCCTTCGTGGGCGAGCGGCACGCGCGCTCCGCCACCGCGTGACGGACTGCGCGGCGTGGCCGCGAGGACGCGTCATTCCGTGGCGCAGTTCTCGAAGACGGCGATCCCGCCGTAGACGGCGCAGAGCGAGTTGGGCTGGCCGGGGATCTCCATGGTGGGACACTCGAACTTTGTCCAGATGCGCCCGCTGTCTCCCTGGAGGAGCTTAAAGCTGCAGCTCGTGTTGGTGGATGGGGCATAGGTGCCGGTGGTGTTGGCGCCCCGGAGCCTCACGTTGCCTGTCCCGGTGTCGCCCAGGATCGTCACGTTGGACATGCTGAACGAGGTAGTCCCGGACACGATGGACCCTTCCGCCGCCAACCCGCCCGAAATCGGAGCGACCTTGCAGGAAACCGTCGCGCCGTCGCCGTCCGCCACGGTGGCCTTGTCGTATTCGGTGACGACGCCCACAGAAAGCTTGGGACTCGGTGTGGTCGCGGGGCAGCTATTACCGGGCGCGTTCCCGAATAGCGCGGTGAATGCGCCCCGCGCTGCGGGCGGCACGGGGTCACTGCATGCGGCCGATGCGATTGCGCACCAAGCCGCGAAGCCGAAGGCGACACGAGGCACCGGAAAGCGTACGAAGCTCATGGCAAATCCTTTCACCCGAACGGGCAGGAGCCCGACGGAGAACAGGTTAGCCCACCGAAGGCGGTGGGCGCAAACGAACCACGCTTCGGCACGCAAGGCCATTGCGCGGAACAGCGCCTGCGCGCGCGCTGTCCAGCGAACCGGTGGGGTGACCGACGGGGGTCGAACCCGCGACAACTGGAGCCACAATCCAGTGCTCTACCAACTGAGCTACGGCCACCACACGCCCCGGACCGCAGGCGGACCAGGAACGCGGGGCAGGGAGAATACACAACGCGCGGACAAACGCAACGGTTGCGTGTGCCGACCGCGAATCGGTACGCGATGGCAGGGGAACCAGGGTGGTGCGAGCGCGTCGATTCCGCTAGAGAGCCTTGGCCAAGGACAGGAGAGCTTGCGATGCCGACGAACCACGTACTGCAAGAGCTCACATGGCGCGGGCTCGTGCATCAGATGACCAGCCCGGAGCTCGGGGAGATCCTCGCCAAGGACCGGGTCTGCTGCTACATCGGCTTCGACCCGAGCGCGGATTCGCTCCACGTGGGCAGCCTGCTCCAGATCCTTCTGCTCGTGAGGATGCAGCGCTACGGGCATCGCCCCATCGCCGTGCTCGGCGGAGCCACCGGCATGATCGGCGATCCGAGCGGCAAGAGCGAGGAGCGGAACCTGCTGGATGCCGAGCAGGTGCGGCACAACCTGGAGTCGATTCGCGCGCAGCTCGAACGTTTCCTGGACATGACCCCTGGTGACGCGCAAGCGCGCGTGGTCAACAACTACGACTGGCTCTCCCCTCTGACGCTGATCGAGTTCCTGCGCACCACGGGCAAGTGCTTCTCCGTCAACGCAATGATGGACAAGGACTCGGTCCGCACGAGGTTGACGGAGCGGGAGCACGGCATCTCGTACACGGAGTTCACGTACATGTTGCTCCAGGCGTACGACTTCCTGCACCTGTACGACGAGCACGGATGCACGCTGCAGCTAGGAGGAAGCGACCAGTGGGGAAACATCACCGCCGGGGTGGACCTGGTGCGGCGGATGCGCGGGGCGAGGGTTTTCGGGCTGACCTCGCCGCTGCTGACCACGGCGGAGGGGAAGAAGCTGGGCAAGACGGAGAAGGGTGCGGTGTGGCTCGACGCTCGCAAGACGAGCCCGTACCAGCTCTACCAGTACTGGATTCGCACGGACGATCGCGACGTGGTGCGGCTGATCAAGATGCTGACGATGCGCACCGCCGAGGAGGTCGCGCAGATCGAAGCCGAGGTTGCCGCGCGGCCGGAGCGTCGCGAAGCACAGCGGCTGCTCGCGCGAGACCTGACGACGATGGTGCATGGCGAGGCCGCGGCCGAAGACGCGCGCAAGGCTTCGGAGGCGCTGTTCGGTGAGGAGATCGCGACGCTCGACGAGCGCACGTTGCTCGAGGTGATGGACGAGGCGCCGTCGACGCAGCTTGCGTTCGCGGAGTTCGATGGAGAGGGCAAGCCGCTTGTGGATTTGATGGTGCAGACGGGGCTGTCGGGATCGAAGTCGGCTGCGCGCAAGGACATCGCGGGCGGCGGCGTGTACGTGAACAACGAACGAATGTCGGACCCGACGATATCGATCGGCGTGGACCGGGCGCTGCACGGCAAGTACGTGGTGATGCGGAAGGGGAAGAAGAGCTTCCACCTGGTCAAGCTGTCGAGGTAGGGCCAGGAAGGTGAAGGGGGCGGCCGATCAGCCGCCATTGCGTTTGGCGAACAGGTCGCCGAAGGTGCCGAACTTCGATTCGCGGGCGACCTTGGCCCTGTACTCGTTGAAGGCTGCCTTCTCGGAGTCTTCTTTCAGGGCTCGGATCGACAGCTTGCAGTCACCGCGCCGGGAGTCGACCTCGATGACCTTGGCCTCGAGGATCGTACCGGCGGGGAACTCCTTGCGCAGGTCGGTGCCGCGTGCGGTGCCCGTGTGGCCAGCCGGGATGAACCCGCGCGCAGCCCCGCCAGTGACACCCAGCACGCGAACGACCAGCCCTCCGGGTTCCGCGGAAACGACCGCGACGCGCAGCGTGCGGTGGGGCGCGACTTTCTGAGGCGCCTCGACCTCGCCTTCGGGCGGCGCCGGGTGCAACGCAATCTTGCGCTGAGCGACGTCGAGGTGAACCACCACGACTTCGATTTCGTCGCCAGGCTTGATCACCTCGGACGGGTCGTTGATGCGGCGCAGCGACAGATCCCCGGTGCGGATCAGACCGTCGATGCCCGGGGCGAGCTCGATGAATGCACCGAACGGCTGGATGCGCGCGACACGTCCCTTGTGTCGTGAGCCGACCGCGAACGTCTCCGCCGCCTTCTCCCATGGGTCGCCGCTGACGGCCTTATGCGAGAGCCAGAGCTTGCCCTTTTCGTCGATGCGCAGCACCTTGACCTGGATGGCCTGCCCGGGCTTGAACTGATCCGCGAGGCGGGTCGAGCGATCGTGGCTCGCCTCGGTGATGTGAACGAGGCCTTCGATGTTGCCCGCCGATGGGATGGCGACGAACACGCCCCATTCGACCACGCTGCGGACTACGGCGTCGACGACAGCGTTGGGTTCGAGCAGGGCGAGCGCCTGACGGCGGGCCTCGGCGGCTTCCTGCTCGAGGATCTCGCGTCGCGATAGGATGACCTCGCGGCCGTTCTTGGCGTACTTCACGACCTTGAACGGGAAGCGCTTGCCGACGAGGTGGCCGAGGTCGGCGCCGAGGCGCAGCTCGACGTGAGACGCAGGTGCGAAGGCACGGAGGCCGGAGACGTCGACCTCGACACCGCCCTTGATGACACCAGTGACAAGGCCGAGCACGGTGTCGCCGGACGTGGCAGCCGCCTCGACGGCCTGGCGCGCAGCGTCGGCCCGCGCTGCGTTGTGGGTGAGCACCACCATCCCACCGCGAGAGCCGTCGCCATGGACATTGGCGACGAAGTGATCGCCCACCTGCGGTACGTTCTCGGCCGCGAGCTCCGCCCGGTCGAAGATGGCGAGCGCCTTGCCGGACAGGTCGATCACCACGGCGTCGTCGCTGACGTCGACGACCTTGCCGAAGACCTCTTCGCCGATGCGGAACGCCGGGCGTTCACGCTGGGGTGCAGCGCCTCGGGCAGGCTTGGACGAGCCGCGCGGCTCGCCCGCAACCTGAGCGTCTTGTGCGGCCTCGCCGCCCTTCTTCTTGCGCCGCTTGCGCTTGGACTTTCCCGCCGCCGCAACTTCGGTCTCCGTGATGGTCCGCTCATGATGCGCAGGCCCGTCGATCCGATTGCCGATGTCGTCTCCAGGCTCGATGTCGTCATCGTCCCACGCCGTCTCGGCGACCGACGGAGAAACTACCTTCCGATTGCCGATGCCTGGCTCCGCGTCGGCGTCGTCGTCGACCACGGCGGAAGCCTCCTCGGCAGGTTGCAAGTCGCTACGGGGATCGATCGGGGCAGCGGCGGTCTCCGGTCCGGCCATGGAAGCCTCAGCGGTCGCTGCAGGATTGGTGTCGTTGGTGTCGGTGCTCATCGCACGCCTCAATGCATCAGGGGCCCGGTACTGTAGCGCAGCCGAACGACGGCCGCGAGGAACAATCGTCAGCCGCAGACGCGATTGCGTCCGGCTTGCTTGGCGCGGTACAGGTTTGCATCCGCCTTGGCGAACAGCGATTCGGCCGAGTCCGCAGGGTCGAGCGAGCCGACGCCGAGGCTGACGGTGACGGGGATGGTGATGGTGTCGAAGGAGAATTCGCTTGCTTCGACGAGCTTGCGGATCTTGTCGGCGACGGCACTTGCTTCTGGCCCCTGGGTTTCGGGCAGGATGAGGGCGAACTCCTCGCCGCCCACCCTGGCGAAGATGTCCTCGCGACGGATGTTCACACGCACCAGGGAGGCGAGCTGGCGCAGGACTGCATCACCGGCGATGTGGCCGTACGTGTCGTTGACCGACTTGAACAGGTCGATGTCGAAGACGATCAGAGACAAGACCCGACCGTAACGCTTGCACCGAGACACCTCCCGTTCGAGGGTCTCATGAAAGTAACGCTTGTTGTGCACGCCGGTCAGTCCGTCGTAGGTCATCAGACGGTAGATCTCCTCGTGATAGGAGGTCTCCACGCTTCCTCCTTCGAGGAACTTGAGGATCGCCCGGCCGATCTTGATCTGGTCGCCGTCTCGCAGCACGCGATCCGTGATCATCTCGTCGTTGACATAGGTTCCGTTGGTGGAGCCGAGATCGACGGCGTGCCAGCTCTCGTTCGACCACACGATGCGGGCGTGACGGCGGCTGACGGACTCCTGATCGATCGGGAAGTCGCAGGTCGGCTGACGTCCTATCTCGAGCGCTTCGGATCTTCGGAGGGCGATTCGCCGACCGAGCTCTGGGCCGTAGATCATGACCAGACATGCCTCGCGGTGCGAGGTGTCGGGCTTGGGGACCGCGGCCGGGTTCAGCACGGTCACGACAGTTCGTTCGTCATCTTCAACGCGGCGCGACACGACTCTTGATGCCCAGTGGAAATCCTGGGACGAATCATAGGACCGTCGGGGCGATTGCAACAGTGGCTTGTGCGTCCGAACGATGGCCGTATGCTGGCCGACGACCGGTCAGGCGAGCATGGTCGGAACGACACGAGGATTTCACAACACGGCCTTGGGTGGTTGGCCAGCCGTGCTGGCAAGCGCAGGCTTGGTGGCGTGCACGGGCACCACGGCCCGACCGCCGGCATTGCCTGCCCCGGTGCGAGCCGAAGCCTTGTGGGCGTCGGCGATCGCCGAGGGCGCGGGCCGGGCGACGCGGGGTGAGTACGCCGGCCCGTTGTTCGCGCTGCGGGTGGACGGTCCCTGGTTGACCACGTCGGCCTGGGTGAAGTGCCCGCTGCAGGTCCGGTATCGGTACGAAGCGCTGGATCCACAGGTTCGCGAAGTCGCGTTCGCCACGGTCGATGCTCTCGCGCGGTTCCTCCCGCACGGCTACCAGTTCTTCGAGGACGAGCTGCAGCGTGGTTCGACCGTTCGGATTCGCTATGTCGTTGCGGGCCGGTTCGTCGTGCAGGGGGATCCCTCGAAGCTCGGCGGTGTCGTTTGCAACGCCGCGACCCATTACGCTCGGACCATCGTGGTCGGCGCCTATCGGGTGGAGGTGGACCACGGCGTCAGCACGGACGGCCTGTCCACCACCGTCCAACGCGTCGAAGTGCAAGGAACCCCCGAGCGATGCGGGCAGCCAGCCGGACAGGACACGACGCTCGCCGGATGCCGCGTGCCCTTGGCGTACGACCTGCGCGGTCTCGCGCTGGCCCGGGGGCTCGCCACGTTGCGGGTGAGCGACGCGGCAGGACCCGACGGCGTGCCGTCGGACGCCACCATGCCGCGTCCGGTTGTCGACCGGCCCTAGGGACGGGGGGCGGCCTGGCACCCAGGCACGTCAGGCTGACGGGCCAACGATGTTGACGTTGTGCCCTTCGGCGAAGGATACTAAAGCTCATGGAAGAAGACGGTGCGCCATCCAGGTTGGCGGAGTGGCGATACCAACTCGACCGCCTCGCCGGACAGGGAGCAACCAGCGAGGTCTGGGCCGCCGCGGACCGCGTCAGCCACCAGACTGTGGCCTTGAAAGTCGCACGGTCGCAGGGCGATGCCGCGATCCTCGCAGACGAAGCGCAGGCCCTGTCCCTGGCGGCGTCCCCGCGGATTCCGCGCATCGTCGGCGTGGGACGAGTGCCTCCAGGCGTCCCCCATCTCGTGGCCGGCGCTGCGTACCTCGCCACGGAGTGGGTCGACGGTGAGAGGTTGGAGCGGGCGGGAAAGGCTGCCGAGGGCGACTTCGTGCGCCTCGCCACGGCCGTTGCGCGTGACATTGGCGAGGCGCTGTCGCACCTGCATCAGGCAGGCGTCGCGCACGGCGACCTCAAGCCCCAAAACGTCATCGTGCAGCGACGGGGACAAGCGTGGCACGCAACGCTGATCGACCTTGGCTTTGCGATGGCCGCGTCGGGCGACGGCATTCGCGGCGCCACGCCCCGGTATCTTCCTCCCGAAGCGGCGACCGGCCGGTCGAGGCCGTGGATGCGCGATGTCTACGCGCTCGGCGTGATGCTGGCGGAGCTGGTGAGCGCCGACGTGGCGAACGCGGCCGACCCATCCGAGGCTCTGCGGCACGCGGTGCTGCCTCGTCCCTTCGATCGTTGGTGCGCCGCCTTGACAGCGCCCGAGCCGTCGGCGCGACCGAGCGCCGCGTGGATCGCCGCCTGTGCAGCGGAGACATGCGGCCAACAGGCGTCGCTGCCTGGCGCGCAAGCGCGTCGCGTGCGGGCCAGCTACCTGCGGCTGCGAGGAGAGGATCTGAGGCGCGCGGGGCGAGCGTCGGTGGTCGACGTTCGTGGATCGGTGGCGCCATGGCTGCACGAAGCCGTCGCGATGGCGCGGCAGTGTGCGGCGCTGCGTGGCGAGGAATCGACGGGGCCGGCGGTGGTCCTAGAGGAACTATCAGGGCCGGACCGATCGAGGTGGCTGGTCGCGCTGGTCGGTGCCGCAGCCGCGGACTGGGTGCTGGAGCCCGCCCTGCTCGCGATGCCCGAGGCGCGCTTCGCCGCCACGCTCGAACGACTGGCGCAGCGGGTGGCGCCGTCGATCTGGTCGCCTCGGCTGCTCGCGAGCGCCGGAGCGGAGAGCGAGATCGGGGCAGCCGGCGAATCGCCGGCCGAGGCGGATGACGACTTGACACTTGCGTTGAGCTTGTCCGCGCGCGTGGTTCACGATCGGACGCTGGCGCTGGCGGAGCGACGGGCGCACGCCGGCGATCTGCCACCCGTGCTGGCGCGTCTGCTGGCGCGGCAGCTTGCGCTGCGAGGGGAGGTCGGACGTGCGGCGTCCGTGCTCGCGGGGGCGACGGACGCCGAGACGTTGGCGGACCGTGCGGAGCTGGCGCGACGTGGGGGTGACCGCGCTTCGGCGCGGGCGTTGGCCGAAGCGGCCATCCGTCAAGGCGGTCCGGCGACGTCGCGTGCGATAGGGGTGCTGGTGCGTCTGCTGGTCGATGAAGGGCGAGCGCGGGAGGCCGTCGATGCGGCGTCCGCGTCGACCGGCCCATCGGTGGAAGAGGCCCGGGCGCTGGCGCATCTGGCGCTGGGGGAGCGGGAGGCCGCGCTCAGGGCGGTCGCCGCGGGGCTGGCGTCGGCATCCGACGACGAAGCGCGAGCGAGGTTGCAGTGTGTGGGCGGCATGGAGGCACATGCACGCGGCGACGCGGAGGCTGCGCGAGACTGGTTCGCGAAGGCATCGGAGCACGCGACGCGGGCAGGAGCGCTGGTGGAGGAAGCGACCTATCGGACCGGGCTCGCCGCAGCGGCGGTGGATGCGGGATTCGTGGGCGAGGCATTGACCGCGGCGAGCAGGGCGGTGCTGTTGTGGGAATACCTCGACCGGCCCACGCAGGCTGCTTATGCGCTCCTCGCGCAAGGGGCGGCCTTCGCGCTGGTGGGCGCGAACTTGGATGCGCGCCGGGCCGGGGAGCGGGCCAGGGATCGCGCGCGGTCGGGACACGATGAACGGGCGGAAGCGTTCGCGTGGATGCTGCTTGCCGATGTGTCCGGCGACGGCACGCGAGAGCTGAGGGAAGCCGCGACCGAAGCGTGGCGGACGCTGGGGCGCCGTGCGCTGCCGGACGACGAAGTGCGGGCCGGCGCACGCATGCTTCGCGCGTCGGGGCTCAGCGACGACCAGGTGGCAGCGTACGATGCGCTTGCGCGGGAGCCGGGGCGCGGTAACACGGCGGCGTGCGATTGGTGGGCGGCGCGAGCGTCGGCCGCTCTCGCCGGACGAACCGTGGGGCGTGACGCCGACATCGTGGCGAGCGCGCTGCGGGTGGTCAGGATGCCCGCTCCCGTCGGAGCCAAGGGGCCCGCCGTGCATGCCGCAAGGCTGCTGGCGATGCGAAGCGGAGACGGCGATGCGGTGCGCCTGCTGACCGCCGCGCAAGCGCAGCTCGCGTCGCGGCTCATCGAGCAGGCTCCCGATCAGCTTCGCGAGCACGTGACCTCAGTGGCGTGGGTGACCGCGCTGGAGGGTTGGCGGGAGCCCGGCGTGACGGGACAGCAAGCGAGGAACCTCGAGTCGCTGATCCGGGCCCTGGCGGCGCGCGACAGCCTTCGCGCGCTGCTCACGCAGGTGCTCGACGCGCTGGTGCTGTGGACCGGGGTCGAGCGGGGCCTGTTGCTGCTGACGGCGCCGGGGGGGCAGCTCGTCGTCAAGGCGGCGAGGAACCTGGCACGCAGCGATCTCGCGCAAGCGCAGATGGAGCTGTCGCAGACGCTGGCTCGCCGCGCGCTGTCGACCCGGGAGCCGGTGGTGGCGGTCGACGCGAGCGGGGAGATGTCCGAAGCGCACGCGAGCGTGCACGCGCTTGGCCTCCGGAGCGTGCTGGCCGTGCCGCTCATCGCGCGCGGCGAGGCCCTGGGCGTCGCGTACCTCGACGACCGCGTCCGCAGAGGGGCATTCGGTGTCGAGGAGCTGGCATGGGTCAAGCTCATGGCGAGCGTGGCCGCCGTGGCGATCGCCGATGCGCGCGACCAGATCCTGCTGCGACGGGAAGCGCGCCGGTCCCGGCGGGCGCAGGAGCGGCTGTCGCGCGTGCTGGCGGAGCGCGAGGCGGAGCTCGACCGGGCCAAGCGAGAGCTGGAGCAAACGCGCGTGTCCGGTGGCCAGCGCTACCGCTACGACGCCATCGTGGGGCGAAGCGACCCGATGCGAGCGATGCTCGACCTGTTGGACCGCGTCACGCCGACGATGGTGCCGGTGTTGATTCAGGGGGAGTCCGGGTCCGGCAAGGAGCTGGTGGCGCGAGCGCTGCATCAGAACGGGCCGCGTTCGCAGGGTCCGTTCGTGACGGAGAACTGCAGCGCGATCCCCGAGACGTTGCTCGAGTCGGCGTTGTTCGGACACGTGCGGGGAGCGTTCACGGGCGCGGACCGGAATCGGGTGGGGCTGTTCGAGGCGGCCGACGGTGGCACGCTGTTCCTGGACGAGATCGGCGATATGCCGATGACGATGCAGAGCAAGCTGCTGCGCGTGTTGCAAGACGGAGAGGTTCACCCGGTGGGAAGCACGCGGTCGCGCAGGGTCGACGTGCGTGTGATTGCCGCTACGAACGCGGACCTGGCGGCGGCGGTGCGCGCCGGCCGCTTCCGCGAGGACCTTTGGTTTCGTCTGAACGTGGTGAGCGTGCGCGTGCCCCCGCTTCGGGAACGTCGAGACGACATCCCCCTGCTGGTCGCGCACATGCTCGAGGTCCACGGCGCAGGCCGGCCGGTGCGGGTGTCGACGGGCGCGATGGACAAGCTCGTGGCCTACGACTGGCCGGGCAACGTGCGGCAGCTCGAGAACGAGGTTCGGCGTGCGCTGGTGCTGTGCGACGACGTAATCCGGGCGGAGCATCTGACGGCGGAGGTTCGCGGCCTGGCGCGAAGCGGCAAGGAGATGGCGACAGGGCTGGACGTCCGGTCGCGGGTAGACGCTCTGGAGCGGGAGCTGGTGCGCGAGGCGTTGGAGCGGACGCGCGGGAACCAGACGAAGGCGGCGCAGCTCCTGGGGCTGTCGAGGTTCGGGCTGCAGAAGATGATGAAGCGACTGGAGATCGAGGGGAGGTAGGCACGCTCGGGCTCAGGCGCTGTCACGCTCGAGCTCGCGAAACAGGGCGTCCATGCCGGCAACCGTGCGCAACGGAGCGCAAAAGTCCGTGGCAGCCTGGATGAGCTCCTGCTCGAGGGCGTCGGCCTTATGGACGAGCTCCGCGGCGCGCGCGCGGACGGCCGCGAGCTCTTCCTCGGTGGACTGCTCGAAGCGAGTGAGCCCGGCGCGCAGCTCGCCGAGCTGATATTCGAGGTCCGTGACGACGCCCTCGAGCTCGGTGGCGGCGGCTTCGAGCCGATGCTGCTCCTGACGCGCCTGGACCCATGCATCCACGACGGCGGCGGCTGTGCGGTACGCTTCGGCGAGCGCCGAGAACGGCTCCAGGAAAGCGGATCGTCCCTCCCAGGTCACGATCTGCGCGTGGGCTTCGCGAAACCGTTCGCCCAGCGCATCGGCCTGCCGTCCCGCCTCGTCGGCCCGGTTTCGCGCGTCACGAGCTTCCTGCCGCGCTTTGGAGACATCGATGCCGAGGGCATCGACTGCATTGCCGAACCGTTGCCTTCCTTCCCGGGCCTTGCTGTCGAGCACCGCGATCTTGCGCTGCTCCTTGACCGCGTCCGCCCGGTGCAGGCCGATGTCCCGAACGAGGCGTTGGATGCGCGCGAACAATGCCTTGACCTCGCCGGGCGGGCTGCTCCCGTACGCTCGTGCCAGCATCTGCTCGAAGATCAGCGTGCGTCGCGCCCACCGGTCCAGCGACACCGGCGGCAACGTCTTCGGCGGCTCCTCCTCGTCGACCGTGATGGCCGTCTGCGGATCCGGCGGCAGGGTGACACCAAGCTCGCTCGAGATGGCGGCGATCTGGTGCAGCACGTCGTGCGCGTCGACCGGGCGATCGGCTGGTGACTTGGCCATGAGCTTGTGCACAAGCGCATCGAGCTGCTCGGGGGCGTCGGGACGCCGCGATCGAAGCGCGGGAACGGGCTCGTGCATGTGGCGCGCGAAGAACTGCGCAACGTCGCTCGCGTCGAAGGGCAGCCCGCCGGCAGCCATCTCGAACAACATCACGCCGAGGGCGTACAGGTCCGCGGACGGGCCGGCGTCGATGCTGGTGATGCGCTCCGGAGCCATGTATTGAGGCGTGCCGAACACCTCCCCCGCGTTGGTGAGGCGCTCGTCGTGAAGCGACCGGGCGATGCCAAAGTCCAGCAGCTTGACCCGTGGAGGCCCCTCGTCGCACGCGCACAAGAACACGTTGTCGGGCTTGAGATCCCGATGGATCACGTCGAGGTCGTGCGCACGCGCCAGGGCCCTGGTGATCTGCACGGCGACCTGCAGCACCAAAGCGATGGGCATCGCACCGCGCCCGATCGCCTGGGCTAGCGTCTCGCCCACGAGACGCTCCATGACGATGTAGGGGAGGCCGTCGGGCGTGTCGCCGTGGTCGAGGATCTCGATGATGTTCGGGTGGGACAGCTTTTGGGCGGCTTTCGCCTCGCGGCGAAAACGCTCGCGCACCACCTTGTTTCGCACCAGCGAGGCGCGCATCACCTTGATGGCGCACGGGCGATCGACCAGCCTGTGGTGCGCGAGATATACGGTGCCCATTCCGCCTTCGGCGATCACGTCCGTGATCTCGTATCGCCCGGCCAGCGTGGTGCCGATGCGGGGATCCTTCGTCGCCACGAGCGCGGTGCCGTCGACGAAGCAGGACGTCGCGTGATCCGGGTAGCGGAGGTTGCAGCGCGGACATGCCTTCATGGTTGGCCGGACCGTGGTCGAGTTAGGCAGCGCCAAGAGCAAGCATACATGGCATCTGACGCGCTGTCCGAACGTCGATGCGCCCGTCAGCGTTGGATGACCGTTTCGCGGGGAACCGCAGGGGCGGACGAATGCCGCGCTTCAGGGGAATCCTCGATGACCGGAGGCGGTGGACAGGCAGCGGAGCACGCCGGCGGGGCTGGCGACGTCGAGGTGTCGTCGGACGGCAGCGGAGGCAGCACAGACGGGTCCATGCCCTCGGGCACCAGCAGGATCTCGAGGGTGGGCGGGTAGACGTCGGTGGTGACCTCCTCGCGCTGGGAGCCGTCGCGCATCACGATCGTGCGCGTCTTCCTGACGCGATACCCGGGGATGCCGCGTTGCTTGCGAACCACCTTCGCGTCGGGTAGCCAAGCAGCTTCCGTGATCTTGCGGCGATAGCGCTGGACACCGACCACATCACCGCGGAAGGCCACGCGCGCCGGGCGCTGCTCGCCCCGAAGCTCGAACGTGAGGCTGCCGTCCTGGACGATGGAGTGCAGCACGACCGGGAAGGGGAACGGGTTGCGAAGCTTCAGGTCCACGAGCCCGTCGACGACGGTGGCATCGAGGCCGAGGGGGATGTAGGCGGAGGGCCGGGAGTGCGGGGCGCGTTCGATGATGTCGAAGCCGGCGAGGAAGGCCGCGGCATGGAGCGTCGAGGCGACCTGGCAGGTGCCGCCGCCCACGCCCTGGACCATCTCGCCCTTGAAGATCTCCCAGCCCTTGCGGAAGCCGTTCGCGAGGGTCCGGTGGCCGACGATTTGGTTGAACGAGACGATCTGGGACGGCAAGACGACGACACCATCCAGGCGGGAGGCCGCCGTTGCGATGTTGTGCGCCCGGTCGGCCTGGCCGCCGAGGTAGCCGAACCGTGTCTCGTAATGCCCCACGACCTGACTCATGTCGAGCCGACGCAGCATCTGCTCCGAGACGACGGGGGGAATGTCCGTCCACGCGAGGCGCAGCGACGAGGATCCTTGGCGCACAGCCGCGTCGAGCGCCCGCAGCGATTCGTAAGCGTCGAGGTACCGGCCGTTGGTGTGCGGGAGGACGGTGTTGCGACCGAAGTCGAAGCGGGCGGGGGAACCGGGCCGATCGAGGTCGTCCTTGCGTGCCTCCACCATCGACAGCAGAGGTTCGGGGTCGATGGTCCAGGTGACGGGAATGTCGATCAGGCCCCTGCGAGCCCGGATCGCTTCGTCGATGCGCTGCTCGACGGATCCGGTGCGGCCGACAGCGAGGGCACGGCGACGCAGGGTGTCGAGATCGACGCGGAGGCCAAGCTCGCGCAGAGACAGCAAGCGCGGGGGGACGTCGTCGGCAAAGACGACCTGGATCTGGCGGGACTCGATGCGAGACGCGCGGTCGGCGAGGTACTGGGACAGGTCCGAGCCGGGCGGGAGCGATTCGCCCTCGATGCGCAGGCCGATGGCAGGGGCGTCGTGGGGGGGCAGCAGGTGGTGGACAACGGCGGCCGACGACGCGGCGCACGCGACAGGTATGGCGAGTGCGACGATGGATCGGAGCAGCAGACGGCCCGTGGCAGACATGGCGGCACCGGGAAGAACGCCGGTGGGAGCATGCCCCATTCCGGCGAGCGGTCCAACGGGAGGGAAGGCGACGCTGAGCCTTGCGCAGGAAGGACCATGCAGCGGTCGGAAGCTGGCCGGGCCGCCAGGTTTGCTGGCGTCGCTGGATCCAGCGGCTTTCCGCCAAGGCGCAGGGCGCCCACGCTGCCGAACATTCGGCCCGGAGGCGGACGGTGTGCTAGGTCCCTGGCGATATGCAGCAGACTCCGCAGCGTCTTGTCGTTCAAGTTCCGCAGGCCCGAGAGGATCGTCCAGCTTGGACGCGGGTGGGCGTCATTGCGGCGATCGGGTTCGTGGTCGGGGTGGCGTGGCCGAAGCTTGCCGGATTCGAGCTGGGGCCATCGCCGCCGGAGGAAGATCGGCGGACCGCGGCGTCGGGTTCCTCCGAGCCGGCGGAGGGGCCGGAGCCGGTCGCGTCTGCCCCTGCAGCCTCGGGATCCGCGGCGCCAGGCAAGGCGCCGGAGCCCGTGCAGGTCCAGACGGTCGTGGTCAAGGCGACGGAGGTGCTGACCTGCCGCGATGCAAAGGACAAGGCGCAAGACAAGTGCGACCGGCCGGACTTCGACACGTTGCTGGTGCCCCGGCTGCAGAACCTTGCGCGGTGTCCGTCGGCAGCCGGGCTTTCGGGAAAGCTTTCGGTCGGTTTCGACGTGGACTTCAAGCGCAACCGGATCCAGGTGCTGCGGGGCAAGTCGACAACGATCCCGCGGTCCACGGTGGCCGGCATCTGGGACTGCGCCTCGAAGGAACTCGAGGGAGCGAATTTGGGCAGCCTCAAGCACGAGCATGCGCGATACACCGTGTTCTATGCGGCGAGTTTCTTCCCGCCTGGCCGCGTGATCGATGAGGCGTCGATGGCGGGCGCCATCGAGGTGCCGGAGGACAAGGGCGGCAAGGACGAATCGAACGAGGCCGTGCTGGGGACGGCACAGGTGGTGTACGACACGGTTTTGGTGCGCGACGAACCGAAGACGGGCAACGTGGTGGCGCGGTTGGTTCGCGGGACACGAGTTCAGCTCCTGTCGAAGAAGGGGAGCTGGTATAAGATCAAGTTCAACGACCGTGAGGGCTGGGTCTATCGAGGATCCATCGCCCAGTAGGCGCGCCATTCCGGTCGCGCACCAACGTGGCGTGATCGTCTGAGGTTGCTGGAGGCAGCGTTGCAGGACGCCATCCGGAAGCTCGCGAAGCTGAACGAGGCCAGCCGTGCGATGACCCGATGCCGCGAGCTCGGGCCCTTGCTCGACACGATCCTGCGGCTGGTCTGCGAGGTGTTCGACCTGGACACGTGCGCGGTGCTGCTGCTCGACGAGTCGACGCGAGAGCTGCGGATCGAGCGGGCCAGGGGCTACGACGAGGCGGTGATCGCGACCTTTCGAGGGCGGATGGGCGAGGGCGTGACCGGCCGTGCGGCCCAGACCGGGCGCGCGATGTACGTGGCGGACGTGCACACGCAGCCCGACTACGTGGAGGGCGTGGTGGGCGCGGTGTCCGAGATCGCCGCGCCGATGCGTCTGGACGATGACGTCATCGGCGTGCTCGACGCCGAGATGGTGCGTCCGGCACGCTTCGACGAGACGGACCTGCAGGTGTTCGCCGCCTTTGCCGACCACGCGGCGGTGGCCGTGCACAATGCGCGGCTTCACGAGCGACTGGCGGCCCGCAAGGAGCAGCTCGAAACCCAGGTGCACCGGCTCGAGCTGATCGGCAAGGCCTCCCGCGCGCTGTCGTCGTCGCTGCACCTGGACCAGGTCCTGCAAACCATCCTGAGCTTGTTGCACGAGGCATTGAAGTTCGACCACTGCGCCGTGCTGCTGTTCAACGGAACCGAGGGAACTCTGAAGGTGAGGGCGTCCATCGGCTACGACCGGTCCGTGTCCGAGCTGCGGATCCCGGTCGGTGTCGGCGTGACCGGGCAGGTTGCGCGGACCGGCAAGCCGCTGCTCGTGCGCGATGTCTCCACGACCGAGCAGTACATCCCGGGGGTGGCGGGTGCACGATGCGAGATGGCGGTGCCGCTGATGGTGCGCGGCCATGCGATCGGGGTGCTCGACGCGGAGAGCACGAAGGCCGGGGCGTTCCACGAAGACGACCTGGATCTGCTCGCAACGTTCGCGGCCTACGCGGCAACCGCGATCGACAACGCCGAAGCCTACCGGGCACTGGAAGATGCCAACGCGAAGCTGCACCGCCATGTCCTGGAGATCCAGCGCATGAACCGCGATCTCCTCGAGCACACGCGCATCATCAACGAGACCAACGCGAAGCTGGAGCACCGCGTCAACGAGCTGCTGACGCTGCAGGAGGCGTCACGCACGATTGCGTCGAGCCTCAACCTCGACGAGACCCTCGAAGCGATCGTGACGATGACGAGAGCGATCATCCGGTCGTCGATGAGCGCCATCAAGCTGGTCGACGAAGAGACGCACGAGGTGAAGGTGCGGGTTCGCCAGTGCGACGCGGGGGTGGACGGCGCGGCGGAGTCGACGGAGCTGCTGGGGATACCGCTGCGGATTGGGGACCGCACGATAGGGCAGTTCGAGGTGGCGCGGGCGGCGGCTGGCGGGTTCACGGACGAGGAGCGCCGGCTGATCGAGACCCTCGCGAGCCAGGCGGCGGTGGCGATCGAGAACGCGCGGCTCTTCGAGAACACCCAGCGCACCTACTTCGAGACGATCCGGTCGCTGGCGCAGGCGCTCGAGGCGCGTGACGCCTACACCAAGGGGCACTCGGAGCGGGTGATGCGCCACTCCCTGCGGATTGCGGAGGCGATGGGCATACCGGAGGCGGAGCGCAAGCTCATCGGGCACGCGAGCCTGCTGCACGACATCGGAAAGATTGGCATCGCCGACGCGGTGCTGAACAAGCCCGGAACGCTGACGCCGGAGGACAGGCGCGCGATCGAGTCTCACCCGATCTGGGGCGATTCGATCATCGGGCCGATCCGGTTTCTCGAGAAGGTCCAGACGCTGGTGAGGCACCATCACGAGCGGTTCGACGGGTCGGGCTACCCCGACGGGCTGCGGGGGCAAGCCATCCCGCTCGGCGCGAGGGTGATCGCGGTCGCCGACGCTTTCGACGCGATCACGTCGACGCGACCGTACCGGGCGGCGCGGTCGAAGCAAGAGGCGCTAGCGGAGATCAAGCGCGGCGCGGGGCGTCAGTTCGACCCTGCCGTGGTGGGGGCGTTCGTGGGCCTGATGGAGGAGCGCACGGCCACGCCGCCGGGGTCGGAGCCCGACCGAGGTTAGGCCGGCTTGGGCGGATCGGGCGGGTTGTCGCGCATGCTGATGCGGCTCCGCTCGGGGGCGGGCTCGTCGCGCAGCACGGCCAGCACGAGCGCGGCGCCGATGATCGGCACCAGCCAGATGAGCCACATCTGCATCGAACGCTGCTCCGAGGTGAACGACACATCCCGGTGGATACGGCGTGTCGCCAGCACGGAGAGCACGACCGCTGTGACGAGGACGGCGGGAACGAAGATCGTGAGGTAGTTGAAGGACATGAGTGCACCGAGCGTAGCCACCCCTTTCCAACGCGCAACCCCACCGGGAAAGGAAGTTGCCTGGATCGCCACACGAGGGGCATAAGGCCCGGGATGAGTCCCGCGCCGTGCTGGCATCGATGGCTGATGGTGAGCGCATGGGTGACCTGCGCCACGGGCTGCTGGGGCATTCCAGGCGCACACCGCGACGCTTGCTCTCTCGACGGTGATTGCGCTGCCGGGCAAGTCTGCCGTGAGGCCAGGTGTCGCAAGGCCTGCCCCGGCAACTCTTGGGTGGGACAACAGGTCGAGGTCGAGGCGTACAAAGAACGGCGGCCAGCCGTCATCACGTCGTGCGACCGCGGGCTGTGGGTCCAGTACCCGTCGGGCATCGAGGAGCAGATTGCCCCCTCGCGGCTGAAGACGGACCAGAAGCCCCAGGCCCGTTGACCCTTAATGGGGCGTGACCCGGCGTACGGCGTGTGTCCAGCCGGAGGATGCGTATCCACAGAGGGGGACCGCGGCGATTGCCCTGTTCTTCTCGTGGAGGCGCCGAACCATGCGGTTCGCCGTGTCGGCGTCGGGACAGCGCGCCAGCAGCAGGCGCCGCCCGCCCACTTCGGCTTCGGCGTAGTGGATCCCATTGCCGAACTCGGGATTATCGTGAACGAATTGCTGGACGAAGCCTTCGACACGCGCCGGGTCGAGCTGGTCGCCAGGTTCCGATAGCATTCTGACGACGGGTTCCGTACAGCCGGTGGGGATGGGCTTGAACCCCGCGCCGGCGGGCTCGGGCTCGGCGGACACTCCCGCATCGGTGGCCGCAGGCGGGCCCGGACCGTCGTGGGAGGACGACGCCCTGGAGCAGGACGAAAGATGCGCAGCGAGCGCCAGGAGCGGGACAAGAGTTGGGACTGCCTGTTTCACATGAGGCAGATAGCATGAGCCGCTAGGCACGTCACGGACCGAAAGCCCAGGGACGCCGCCCGCTCGCATGGCCGCCGGTCGCTTGCGTGGGGCAGGCGCCTTTGCCACGCTGTGCTGCCGCTCTGCGGCACAGGGACGTGGACGATGCCCTACTCTGCGGGACCGCAGGTGCTCGAGGATTCCTGGCCGGCGATCGGCTCGTCGCCCTTGCCCATGAGCGCCCGGCGGGCCTGGACGTGATGAGCATGCCAGCGCGTGGAACGCTAGCGAACGGGCGCCACGGTGCAATAGGCAGGCTTGGACAGCCCGGGGACCACCGCGGCTTCGCAGTATGCGCTGAAGACGACGGTGCGCGACGCATCGAATGCGTCGACGACGATCTGCCACGTAGCGGGCGCGAGCCCCGTGAAGGCAGCGTTGGCGGTGCAGGCCAGCTCGCCGGGTTGGTTGCCCGCGCCGAGCAGGACAGCGCTGTAGGATGTGATGTCGCCAGGGGCGCAGGCATGCTGGGCTTGGTCGAGCAGGGAGGCGATATCCACGAGGGCCGCACCCTTGTCGGACAGCAGGTCGCATGCGGCGGGAACCGTGATGCCGGGTTTGGTAGTGGCGCGGCAGGTGGAACCCCAGGAGGCGCCGGACATGCCCGCTTCGTAGGCCTCGACGCGGAAGGCGTAGGTGACACCGGGGGCGAGGCCGGCGATGGTGACCGGCTGGTCGCACAGCGGGTCGGGCTTCGGCTCGGGTACGGTCGGATCCTCCGGCACGACACGGATGCGCGCAATCTGGCCAGGCGCCGAGCCACACGCGAGCTGCCCGCGAATGGCAGCCAGGTCCAGCGTGACCGACGTGTCGCCCCCCGGTTGGTCGTCGTGCAACGGCTCGCAGTACTGCATCAGAACGTTGGTCGACTGCCACGACACCGTCGCCGACTGGGCCCATAGCTTGTCGCGGCCGCCATCGCCGTCACCGTCGACCAGCCCTGCGTCGGCGAGGTCGGGGGCATGGCCGCACGTGGTGGTCCAACGGGCAGGCACATCGGCCTTGGTGGCCGCGTCGACCATGTGCGGGCTGCCGCCGGAGAGCCCGCCATACGGCTCGATGTCCGTGCGATCGAAGCCCTGGATGCGCGCGATGTAGTAGTGGCCCGGCACCACGAACGCGAACGAAACGGGCATGGCGCACGGGACAGGCGGCGAGGACGGCAGCTCAAAGGGGTCGGACGGGTCGTCGGTGACGTCGAAGAGGGTGGCAACGTACGTGCGCCAGGCACCGGGCAGGTCGGCGCAGGTCACGTCGCCGGCGAACGACGCCGGGGAGACGGTGACGAGGGTCGGGGAGGTGGTCCCGCTGCTTGCGGACGAGCTGGAGCAGGCCGCGCTGAAGGCAGCGAGGAGGGGAGCTGCCAGGCGATGGAAGCGGGCAAGGAGGGGACGGCGCATGCGCAATCCCCATAGCGGATGTGGTGGGGCGACGCCAGTGCCGAGCTCGGTGCGGCAGGGTCAGGGGACGACGCGGCCCCGCCGGCGGGAGAGGCCGAGTACGCGCAGCGTCTCGGGGGACCGGGAGAAGCGGAGGCGGTCGCCCAGGCCGACGTTGATCGCGGTGTGCGGGCCGTCGAGGAACAACCTGGCCTCGCGCATCTTGTTGAACACGGTCACATGCGCGCCAGGAGGCACCAGGGCGTGCGCGAACCGCAGTTTTCCCGTGAACAGGAACGGCTCGCGGACGACGAACTGCAGGTCGTGGGAGCCGAGCGGGAGCACCTTGCCGCCCGCGGAGTGCTGGGCCGCCGTCGATCCCGCGGCCGGGCCGATCCAGAAGCCGCTGGACTTCTGCTCCTCGACCACATCGCCGATCTGCACGAGGTAGCGGGATGTCGCCGCGGGCGAAGCGTGGCAGAATAGCGCGTCGTTGAGCACGCGGCGGGAGGCGACGTGTCCGTTGATGCGCACCTCCATCCGCGTCAGATCGAGGAAGGGCAGCTTCCCCGACAGGGCGCGTTGCAGCCCGGACCGGACGCTCTGGCCCTTGAGCGCGCAGAAGAAGCCCACCGACGTGGAAGGCGCCGAGTTGACGCCGACGATGGGTGTCCTGGCATCGACGTGGTGGCTTGCGCCGAGCAGGGTACCGTCGCCACCGACCGTCACGACGAGGTCGACGCCTCGGGTATCGAAGGGCTGGTCGGGGACGCTAAGGATGTGCATACGGGTTCCGAGGTCGCGGAGCGTGTGCAGGACGCGTTCGAGCGTGGCTTCGTGCTCGTCGTGGGAGCCGCGAAGGCTGGCGACGGTCGGGTCTCGGGCCGCGAGGAGCTGCAGGGTGAGGCTGTCCCTGCGGACTTCGACGTAGCGGCGGTATCCAGAGCTCTTGGCGACGACGACGACGAGCGGCGGTCTGGTCACAGGGCGAGCTCCGCGAGCCTTCGCAGGGCGATTTCCGTCTTGGCGTCTTCGATCTCGCCGGATCGGACCAGGGCCAGCGCATCGGTCAGAGGGAGCGCGACAATGGCGGCGCGGTCCTCGAGCGGGGAGCCGTCACCCCGCGGCGCGGTGCGCGAGGAGGGGTCGACTGCACAGTGGAAGTAGAAGTGACGCTCCCCGATGAGGGCCGGTGCCGGGAAGGTGGAGGGACCCAGGGGCAGCATGTCCTCCGCGGTCAGCGCGAATCCGAGCTCTTCGGCGAGCTCCCGAGCCGCGCAGCGGCGCAACCCCGGCTCGCTGCGTTCGTCGTCCTCGACGAGTCCAGCCGGAACCTCCCAGAGCTGGCCGAGCGTCTCGCGCTCCGGTAGCGGCCACACCTCGCGAGCCCGCAACGCGACCGGCGGACGCAGCGCGGATCGCAGGTACACGCAGGTGTCGCCGGCGGCATCCACGTAGTGGGGCACAACGACGACGGCATCGAGGGCGCTGCGGAGCGCGTCGTCGTAATCGAACGGTTGGGAGAGGGTGCCGTCGGGGTATCTGGCGACGAGGCTCTGTCTGCGGAGGCGAATGAAGCCGACATCGCAGCGGGCGGTGGTGGAGCGGTCCTCGAGCACCACGATGGTCGTGGACGGCAGGGGAGGCAAGCGCGAGGGCATGGGCTCCGAGTCTAGGAAGCGAGAGGGAAAATGGCAAAAGGCAAAGACGCGGGGGTGCGCTCGGTCGGGCCGGGTCCCTGCCCTTTCCCTTTCCCTTTCCCGACGCACCGGCAAGGGTGCGGCTAGCCGGGCTGGCTGCGTCGTGTCGTACGGGGCGCGCGCGTGAAAGGTGGGTCGTGGGTGCGAAGGCGTGTGGTTGGCGTGCGCGGCCTGGTCCGAGCATCTCCCGCGAGTGCGCCGCCAAAGGGCTGCGCGGCGAGCCGTTCCCTACGCCGTCCCCGGCCTGGGCGACGCCGGTGGCGGCTCCGCGGGCGCATCGTCCGTCACGCCCGGCACGCGGTGGATCTCCGCGAGGTCGTCGAACACTTCGTGCATGATCGACGTGCGGTCGTGCAGCTTGAGCACACCCTCGACGATGAGCTTGGCCGCGGCGTACGTCTTCAACCACGCAGCGCGCGCCGCTTGCAGCTCCGGCGTCATCTGCCGGCGCTCGATCCGCGTCTTGCGTACGGCTGCGTCCAGTGCCGTCAAGGCGTCGCGGACGGCTGTCAGCTCCGCCAGCCACTTCTTGTGCTCGTCCAGCAGCTTCTTGTGCGCCTCGACCTGCGCGATCGCATGGTCCAGCGCGGCCACCAGCTTGGCCGGACGGCGTCGCTTGACCGTGGTCAGCCGCTCGCCGTTCAGGATGCTCGCCGCGATGGCGTCGCCATCGGGCCGCGACTGCGCGTACCGATAGAGGCGTGTGAGCACGTCTTGGGCACGGCCGATGGGGTCGTCGCCGGCCTCGGCCTGCGTGAACGTGACCGGCTTGTGTTGGGCCGTCCTGGCCAGGGCCTGGGCGAGCGCGTCGGTCGCTTCTTGGAGCCGCGCCACGGTGTGCTCGAGGGCCTTGTCGCAGGCGGCGTCGATGCCCACGACCAGCGCGGGGATCTGCGCGCAGGTGAAACGGCCGTATCCCACGGCCTCGAACGGGTCGATGTACGGGTCGGACATGACTTGCTCCCCTGAAGGTTGAGGTTGATGTAACCGAAGCGGCTACCATGGCACGATGATCGGCGTCAACGGAGACGAGACCTTGAAGGAGGCGGGGATCGCGTTCGCCTTGGGGGTGCGGACGTGGCCGGCGGACCGAGTGCGAGGTTGCACGGGAGCAACTGGGCGGCCGAGTTGCTGTTCTGCAAGGTTGCATGCGGGCAACTGGGCGGCGAGTTGGTCTTCTGCGAGGTTGCATGGGGGCAACTGGGCAGCCGAGTTGGCCTTCTGCAAGGTTGCATGGGGGCAACTGGGCAGCCAGGGGGCTCTATGCTAAACAGCAAGGACGGATCTGGGCAGCCGAGTTGGTCTTCTGCGAGGTTGCATGGGGGCAACTGGGCGGCCAGGGGGCTCTATGCTAAACAGCAAGGACGGATCTGGGCAGCCGAGTTGGGAGCCTTCACCTGTAGCGTCCTGCGCGCGGCGGAGCCTGCGGCCAGGCAAGCTCGGCTACGTGACGTCGCACGCCTGGAGCACCATCGCGCGCGAGTCTTCGGGGGCCTTGCCATGTTGCGGTCCGGGCCACGCGCGAAAGTCTCGTGCGCGTGCGCGAAGCTCAGAACGTTCCGACGACGCTCATCCCGGACAACGCATCCGACCACCCGCGCAACCCGCTTGGCTCGTTCGTCTGCCGCGAAGTCGACCCGCGCGGCGTCGGCACCGGTGCACCCATGACAACGTCAATCTTCACATCGTCTCGAGCCAGCGCCGTCGGTAGTCCGGCCGCCAGCCCGATTGCCTCGAGGGCGGCGCCGATCACGATCAACGTCGTCCTCTTGCTGTCGTCGCGCGTGCAGCCCCCGCCGTAGGGCCCGAACGTGCAATGACTCGTCGGCTCGCTGAACACCCCCACGGTGACGAGCACGCTGCCCAGACCAACGCCCAACCCGAAGACGACCCAACCGTTCTTCCTCTTTGAGTTCTTCGACTCGTGCGTCGCCGATAGCTCCATCATGCCCTGCACCCGCACCGGCGTCTTCACCCGCGTCGGCGGAGCGCCGCCGCTCGAGAGCGCGAAGCTGTACTCGCCCTCCGGCAGCTCCACCTCGCACGGAGCCGTGCATAGTCGCGCGTAGCCGTTCACGAGCGCCCCCGCGCCCATCGCCGGCGCACCCTCTACGTAGTACGTCACGTCCTCCTGCGGGGACGTCAGCCGCAAGTGCGCCTTGCCGGTGGTCACCGTGTACGTCTCCGCAGTCCGGCTGCTCGCCTCGCGCGCCTCGGGCTCCTTCGATGATTCGCGCGGAGGCTCCTGGCCCACCCTCTCAGGCATGCGCGAATACGGGCCGGCGTACTCCACCTCGGTCATCGGCCATTCGCGGCGCTGCCCGTTCGGCAACAGCAGCGACACCGACCCGGCCGGGGCCATCTCCACGATGGTGCCCCGTGCCATCCCGCCGTTCTTGAGCAACACCACATCGCTCGCAGACCCGGACAGCGCTTCGCCCGATGCCGAGGTCGCCGGAGCCGCGCTCGGAACCTCGCCGGACCTGGCCTCCGGCGTCTGTGCGACAGCCACCGTGCCGCACGCCAGCACGGCGAAGAGGGCACTACCAAATCCGAAAGCAGACGTCCCGCCCATCGTTTCTGCCCAGCGGAACGTGATGGCTGGATCAAGGTGCATGATTCACTCGTCGGTGACCTCGTACGCGACGGTGTCCGGGTGGCGCAGCGCACGGAGGCCGAGCGGCAGGGCCAGATGACGCAAGACTGACTCGATCATGTCGTGCCGGCGGAGGACGGCGACCTCGGGCGGCGTTGGTTGAGCGCTGACGCCGTTCCAGATCGGCTGCTCTTGCGTCGCCACCGGCTCGCCCACTCCAGGGCCCCCGTCGGACGACGGAGCGCAGGCGGCGGGTGGAATCAGCAAGACCACTACGAGAACCCCGCGCGGACATCGGATAGCCATTACCTCTCTCCCCTTTCTGCGCGACATCTACGAACGCTGCGTCAAAGCTGAGCCTGCACCGTGGCTCGTTTGCAAGGGACAGTGTCGCACTGCTGTCCGTTAGGAAACGACGATTCGTAGCGCACGACCTTCTCGAACTTCCCGATGGGCTGGTGCGACGAAGACGTGGTCTGGCGTCCCGCCGCGTGCTAGGCAAGCGCCCGTCTCCGACCCCCGAACATCTCCCAGTACACCCATGCTCAGGCAAGACCTTCGTAACATCGCGATCGTGGCCCACGTCGACCACGGCAAGACCACCCTCGTCGACTTCATGCTGCGTCAGAGCGGCGTGTTCCGCGACAACGAGGTCGTGGCCGATCGCGTGATGGATTCCAACGCGCTCGAGCGAGAGCGAGGGATCACCATCCTCGCGAAGAACACGAGCGTTCGCTACCGCAACACGAAGATCAACATCATCGACACGCCCGGACACGCGGACTTCGGCGGCGAGGTAGAGCGCACGCTTCGCATGGCCGACGGCGCGCTGCTCCTGGTCGACGCCGCGGAGGGGCCGCTTCCGCAGACGCGCTTCGTGCTGCGCAAGGCGCTGGAGCTGGGCTTCCCAGTGGTGGTGGTGATCAACAAGATCGATCGCAGCGACGCGCGTCCGGACGAGGTGGTGTCGGAGGTCTTCGACCTGTTCTGCGACCTGGAGGCGAGCGACACCCAGGCGGACTTTCCCGTGCTGTACGCGGTGGCCCGGCAGGGGCTCGCCACCCGCAAGCTCGAGGAGCCCGGCACGAGCCTCGAGCCGCTGTTCGAGACCATCCTCGAGCGCATTCCCCCGCCCGACGTGGACACCGAGGCGCCGCTTCAGATCCTCGTGCACAACCTCGATCACGACGACTACCTGGGACGCCTCGCCATCGGACGCGTGGTGTCGGGCACGGTGCGGTCCGGACAGGTCGTCGCGATGATGGGCGAAAACGGCACCACCCGAGAGGCGATCAAGGTGCTGATGACCTTCGAAGGGCTGCGGCGCAAACCCGCCAGCGAGGCGAGAGCCGGAGAGCTGGTGGCCATCGCGGGCATCGAGGACGTACGGGTGGGCGACACCCTGGCGGACGCCGACCATCCGGTGGCGTTGCCGCGCATCCGAGTGGAGGAGCCGACGATCAAGATCCGCGTCGGCGTGAACACCTCCCCGATGGCGGGCAAGTGCAAGCTGAGCAAGTTTCTGACCAGCCGCCACATCAAGGATCGGCTCGAGCGCGAAACCCGCAAGAACCTGGCGATCCGCGTGGAGCCGACGGACTCTGCCGACACCTTTCTGGTCTACGGACGCGGCGAGCTCCAGCTCGAGATCCTGTTCGAGTCGATGCGCCGGGAGGGCTACGAGATCCAGCTCGGCAACCCGGAGGTCGTGACCCGGGAGCAGGACGGCGTGCTTCAGGAGCCGGTGGAGCTGGTGGTCATCGACGTGCCGGACAGCTACGTGGGGGTGGTGACGCAGCGGCTTGGCGAGCGGCGTGGGCGCATGATGCGCATGACGAACCCGGGCTACGGGCGGTCCCGTCTCGAGTTTCGCGTGCCGAGCCGAGGGATGATCGGGTTCCGTGGCGAGTTTCTCACCTCCACGCGCGGCACGGGCCTGATGACGACCCTGTTCGACGGATGGGAGCCGTGGTCCGGCCCCATGATGCGACGACCCATGGGGGCGATCGTGGCGGACCGGGCGGGGGTGGCGACGCCCTACGCGCTATTCCATCTGCAGCCACGCGGGACGTTCTTCCTATCCCCCGGTGCCGAGGTCTACGAAGGCATGATCCTGGGCGAGCACAACCGCCCCAACGACAGCGACGTGAACGTGACGAAGGAAAAGAAGCTGTCGAACGTGCGCAACCACGGCAAGGACGAGAACGTGCTGCTGGCACCCCCACGCATCCTCACCATCGAGACCGCGATGGAGTGGATCGACGCCGACGAGCTGGTCGAGGTCACGCCGGACGCCATCCGGGTGCGCAAGGCGCAGCTCGACTGCTCCCGCCGTCCGCGCCGCACCGTCGCCATCGAAGAGGCGCAATCGCAGGACGGCGCGACCTCCGCTTCTTGACTTCGGACGCGCGCCAGCCAAGGTTGCCTGTCATCTCATGGCGAACCGCACCTTCGCGATCGGTGACATCCACGGCGAGCTCGAGCACCTGCGCATCCTGCTCGATCGTCTACCGCCCCTCGATGCCCAGGATACCCTGCTGTTCCTGGGCGACTACGTGGACCGCGGACCCGCCTCCCGCGGTGTCCTCGATCTGCTCATCGACCTGCCCTCGCGCGTCCACGCCCGCACGGTCTTCCTGCGAGGCAATCACGAGGACGGCTGGCTGAGGGTGTGCGATCGCGGCTGGCCTGAGTTCATCATCCCGGCGGACAACGGCTGCTGGGACTGCATGCGGTCGTACAATGGCCGCCCTGCCGTGGGGCGCATGCCCGACCCGGCGGACTGGGCCACGTTGATGAACGGCTCGTTCTTCCCCAGGCAGCACATCGAATGGATGCGATCGCTCCCTGTCTGGTACGAAGACGACCACGCCCTCTACGTCCATGCGGGTCTCCCCCTCGAAAACGACAGATTCCTGCATCCGTCGGAGGTCCAGGATCCTTCGCCGCTCTTGTGGTCCAGGAGCGAGAAGTTCTTCCGCGGCTACCACGGCAAGCGGGTGGTCTGCGGGCACACGCCCACCGACCGCCTGCCCGTCGAGCTATCGACCCACACGCCGGACGACCCGACGGACATGTGGCATCGCGATCCGGTGATTGCGATCGACACGCAATGCGGCCGCGGAGGGTACCTGACCGCGGTCGAGCTGCCAGCGCTCAGGGTCTACGAATCCCGCTGACAAGCCCGCTGCCGGCAGCGTGAGCTCGCGGTTGTTCCGGGCAAGGGCGGTCTTGCGCCGCGCACGACGCTGAGTGTTTCGGTGCCACGGAATCCGTCGTGGACGATGATATTCTCCCGCAGCACGCCTCGATACGGAATGCGTCCCGCCGAGAAGCGAAGATGTGTACGCATGCAAGGCTCATGGTGGCGTGAAACGCCCTGCGAGAAGGTTTGAACGTGTGCCTTGAGCCTCAACCTGCGGTCATGCACGTCGCAGCGAGCTCCGTCACGGCCAAGCGCCTCGGTCCGAAGCGCGATGGGGGGGGCGGCCCGGCGGGATCCGCGACAAGCCGCAGGTACAGGGCATGGGTGAGATCGCGTCCCAGACGACGACCCGGTATTCCGTGTTCGCCTTCAAGTCCACGCGCCGGTCGTTTGCTGCCCGTTCTCGGCCAGGCTTCCCGCCCGCCAGCATGCCCCTGCGGCGCGCGATGGACTTCGCACATCAACGGCACTACGCCCATGCCGCAACATGTTCATCCCGACACGACGACACGATCCTCCCCTGCGGGTCGGACGACCCATCGACATCGATGCCCTGTGTGAGGTTGCGCGCGAAGGCCGTCCGGTCGACATCTGCCCCGAAGCGCGCGGACGCATGGAGCGCAGCCGTGCCGCCATCGAGGCGATTGTGCAGGGCGGCAACGACGCTCCGCGCGTGTACGGTGTCAATACCGGCTTCGGCGCGTTGAGCGAGACTCGCATCGACGCAGAGGACATTCGCGCGTTGCAGCGCAATCTGGTGCGGAGCCATGCTTGCGCCGTGGGGCCGCTGCTCGACACCTTCGCGGTCCGCGCGATGATGCTGCTGCGCGCCCAGGTGCTGGCCATGGGCGTCTCCGGTGTCCGCGTCGAGGTCGTCCAACTGCTCCTCGACCTGCTCAACCGGGGTGTGCACCCGTGCATTCCGGCGCAGGGTTCGGTGGGCGCCTCGGGCGATCTGGCGCCGCTGGCGCACCTCGCTCTCGTTCTCCAGGGCGAGGGCCAAGCCGAGTTCGACGGGCGAGCCATTCCCGGCGCCGACGCCTTGCGCCTTGCCGGTCTCGAGCCCCTGGTGCTGCAAGCCAAGGAAGGCCTCGCGCTCATCAACGGTACGCAGATGATGACCGCCCTGGGTGCGCTTTCGCTTCACGACGCCCGCCATCTGCTTCGGCACGCCGACCTCGCGGGCGCCATGAGCATCGAGGCGCTCAAGGGGTCCGCCAAACCCTTCGATGAGCGCATCATGCAGGTTCGCCCGCACCCCGGACAGTCCCTGGTGGCGTCGAACCTGCGCAAGCTGCTCGTCGACAGCCAGATCATGGAGAGCCATGTCCACTGCGGCAAGGTGCAGGATCCATACTCGCTGCGCTGCATGCCCCAGGTCCACGGCGCCTCGCGCGACGCCATCTCCTGGGCGTGGGAGGTGATCGAGCGCGAGATCAACAGCGTCACCGACAACCCCCTCGTGTTCGTCGACGACGACGGTCACGCCGACCTGATCTCGGGCGGCAACTTCCACGGACAGCCCCTCGCGATCGCCCTCGACCTGGCCGCCATCGCCGTCGCGGAGCTCGCGAACATCAGCGAGCGTCGCGTCGAACAGCTCGTCAATCCTGCCCTGTCCAGCGGTCTCACGCCCTTCCTGGCGCGGGAAAGCGGACTGGAGAGCGGCATGATGATCGCCCAGGTCGCCAGCGCGTCGCTCGTGAGCGAGAACAAGATCCTGGCTCACCCGGCCAGCGTGGATTCCATCCCATCGAGCGCGGGCAAGGAAGACCACGTGTCGATGGGTAGCGTGTCTGCACGCAAGCTCGTCACCGTGGTGCAAAACGTTCGACGCTGTCTCGCCATCGAGCTGCTTTGCGCCTCGTTCGGGCTCGACCAGCGAAAGCCGCTGCTCGCCGGATCGGGTGTGCGCGCGGCCTTCGACAAGCTGCGCGCGGTGGTTCCACCGCTCGACGGCGACCGTCCCTTGCATCAAGACATCCGTCGGGTCGTTCACCTGATCGAGACGGGCGAGCTGCTGGCGAGCGCCGAGCAAGCCGTCGGGGCGCTCGCGTGAACCAGCGGTAGCCCCCACCGGGGTCGAACCGGTACGTCCATCGCTGGACAGCGGGTTTTAAGCCCGCCGCGTTTGCCATTTCGCCAGGGGGCCGGGCCGTACCCTTCTAGCGCATCCTCGCCCGGTCCGGCACCGTCCTGTACATTTTCACCAAACCGGCTTGACCGCCCCATCAAGATGTTGTGCAACCTGCTGGTTCGGGAGCTGGCACGCTCCCGTCACGAGGACAGGAGGCTTCCCATGCAGTTCTTGCGCGCTGGTTTCATCAGGCGGGCTGGCATCTTGCTCATGGCGACCGCACTCGGCGCCTGTGCCGAGGCGAGCGACGGACCTTCACCCGGCGGAGTCTCGCCGGATGCGGGAACCGGAGGAACCGGGGCAACGGGCGGATCGGGCGGCACGAGCCAGGAAGGCGGACAGTGCTTGTGTACGCCGAATCAAGTGGTCCAGTGCACGTGCACGGACGGTGGCATCGGCGCCAAGACATGCAACTCGGATTGCCTGTCCTATTCGGCTTGCACCTGCAACGGCGGGACCGGCGGCACGGGTGGCACCGGCGGCACGGGTGGCACCGGCGCCGACGGCGGAACGGGCGGCACGAGCACCGGCGGCACGGGAGGCACGAGCACCGGTGGAACAGGCGGCACCGGTGGCAGCAGCAATTGTGGCAGCGGCGCCGATGTCTGCCCCGGCATCGCCATCCCGTTGTCGGGGTCCGGCACGTCGGACCGCGTAGGCAGCGCGAGTTCTTCCACCGCGGACCTCTGCCAGGACTACGCCAGCCAGAGCTGTGCACCGGGCAGCAGTGCAACTGCAAACGATGCGGTCTTCTCCTTCCAGCCAGACATCGACGGCACCGCGACCGTGACGTTGGGAGGCGATGCGGTGAACGGGTGGGACGCAGTCCTGTACGCGAGGTCGGATTGCAGCGACGTGACCAGCGAGATCACGTGCTCCGACTTCTTCAGCAAGGACGGCGCCGAGACCGTGACGTTTCCGGTCACTGCGCACACCACGTACTACGTGTTCGTCGACGGCTACAGCACTGCATCGGGCTCGTTCGACGTCAACGTCAAGGTGGTGCCCAAGGGCTGCGGCAACGGCATCGTGGAGCCGCCGGAAGCATGCGACGACGGCAACCAGGTCGAGATCGACTTCTGCAAGAACGATTGCACGATCAACCCGAATCCCGCGGGCGACGTGTGCCCGGGCATGCCCCTCACGCTTGCCGGCGTGGGCACGCAGGACCGGACCGCAACCGTCCATGGCAACACGTCCTCCATGGCCTCGAACTACGACTCCGCTGGTTGTTCGGCGTCAGGGAAGGACATGGTCTTCGCCGTGACGCCCGACGTGACCGGCGAGATGACCGTGAAGATGAGCCCTAACCCGTCGTTCGACGCGGTCCTGTCCGTGCGCACGGTCTGCGATACGGAAAGCAGCGAGCTCGACTGCTCGGATTCGGGCAACCCGGAAACCGTCGTCGTGCAGGTGACCGCCGGAACGACGTACTACATCTTCGCCGACGGCTACAGCTCCGGCGCTGGTCCGTTCGATCTGAACGTGACCGTGAAGCCGGCCTTCTGCGGCAACAACAAGGTCGAGGGCGACGAAGAGTGCGACGACGGCAACAAGACGTCGGGCGACGGATGCAGCGATCAATGCAAGATCGAACCCAAAGGCCCGGCGGATGTCTGCCCCGGGGAGGATCTGGTGTTTGTCCAGTCCGGCGGTGCGCTCATCACGTCGAAGTCGGGGTCGACGACCGGGATGAGCGCCGCGTACGCGGGCACCTGCGGGAACGCGGGCACTTCGCCCGACCAAGTCTACCACTTCAACTCCGCCACCGGCGGCACCGTCACGCTGACCCTGCCCACCAGCAGCACGAACTTCGACTCGGTGCTGTACGTGCGCAAGGGCGCCTGCTCCGGAGCGTCCGCCCAGCAGGTCGCCTGCGCCGATGCGTACAGCAACGGCGGTGAATCCATCAGCTTCAAGGCGCCGCCGAACACCGATTACTGGGTCTTCGTGGACGGCTACAACGGCAAGTCAGGCAATTTCTCGCTCGAGGTAACGATCGTGCCGAGCTGTGGCGATGGCACGCTCGACCCGGGCGAAGCATGCGACGACGGTAACAAGGCGACGGGCGACGGGTGTGACGCCTCTTGCGCGGTCGAAGCCGCATGCAATGCCATCACGGTCACCGAGACCGACTCGCCGTCCTCACCCACCGTCATCCCTCCGGCGTGCGGAACGTTTCTCGCTCATGCCGACATCGCCTCGGGCGACGCCGACTTCTTCCAGTTCTCCGCTGCGGCGAACACCAAGATCGACGCGCACACGTACGTCGGATCGCCTGGCGCGTGCCCTGCCGGCACCAACCTCGTGCTCTCCCTTTGGAAGAACAGTGCGAACACGTCGGCGCCCAACAACCTGAGCTGCTCCGGTCAGACCGGCAGCGTCGCGTGCAACGAGACGCCGTCGGGTGATTGGTGCTCGTCGATCAGCTATTCGGTGACGAATGCGAACGCCGGTCCGTACCAGCTCAAGGTGCACAGCCGCGACACGGCAAGCACGGTCGCGAGTTACGACCTGATCGTCACGGTGCACTGACCACGAGTCCCTCCCAGCCTTTCGCGGCTTGACACTGCGTCGCGATCGGAGCAAGGGCAGCTCCATGCGTACCCTCGCATCGGTGATCGCTGCGCTGGCGGTATGGTCTTGCATGATGACACCGCCGTCCCAGCGCGGCGGCGCGAGCTCCGTCTCGATGCAGCCATCGGCCTTGGAGTCCACGAACGAATCGTCGGCGCTCGCCAGTGAGCCCGGACATCCCGCGCCAGAGGAGCCCAAGGCGCCGGTGCCCACCACCATCGAGGTCCATTCCGACTGCCCGAAGACTGTACCGCTATTCCTTGGAGAGAAGCCCAAGTTCGGCAGCGGAACCAAGACGTCCATCGGCTCGAACACCACGACCACGTTTGCACGTCGGGCCGACGGCACGCAGGCGGTCTGGATCATCGATGACAGCGAGAACGGCGTGGCCAATGCGGCGGTTTCCGCGGGTACCAGGCGCCTCGAGATCGGTCGTGACTGCAAGAGCATCGTGGTGCGCTAGGCTTTGGTTTCTACCTTGAGCTGGACGAGTTCCGAGGATGCGACGCTTCCGTGCGTCGTGTTGTTCGACATTGATGGTACCCTGATCACTGGGCCAGGGAATGGCCCCAGCCCGGGCGTGCGGGCGATGGGCGAGTCATCCCGGATGATCACCGGCATGGCCGAGCTGCACAACCGCGTGGAGTTCGCCGGACGAACCGACGTCCAGATCGCGCGTGACTTGCTGGTGCAGGCGGGAAACGCCAGCCCGACTGCGGAGCAGGTGCGGACGCTGCTCGATCGGTACGTGGTGCTGCTCGAGCGCTGGGTGCAGAACCGCAAGTATCGGCCGATCGGCAATGTGCGGGAGGGGGTCATCGCGCTGCGGGTGGCGGGGGCAACCGTGGGTCTCGGCACGGGGAATCTCCGGAGGGGAGCGGAGGCGAAGCTGCGCAGCGCGGGGCTGGACGACCTGTTCGACCTGGACCTGGGCGGCTACGGCGACGACGGCGAGAGCCGGGCAGACGTACTGCGCGTGGGGGCGAAGCGCTGCGATCCGACGGGCGATCTGCCGGTCATCGTGGTCGGCGACACCCCTCATGACATTCGCGCGGCGCGAGGCATCGGTGCGGGCTGCATCGCCGTGACCACGGGCAGCTACGACGCCCGCGCGCTGGCCGACTGCGGGGCCGACGTCGTGCTGCCATGCATCGAGCCGTCGATCGTGCAGGTGGTGCGGGCTATGCTCATGCTGCGTTGAGCGAGAAGACCGAAGACCCGACCCCCAAGCGGCTCGAGCATGCCAGGCGCGAGGGCAACGTGGCTGTGTCCGGCGCGTTGCTTCAGGCCGTGGGATTGCTCGTCGCCGCCGCGCTCCTGCCCGCTGCCGTACGATCGTTCGTCCCGCGAGTTTCGTCGATGATCCGCGACGCGCTCCAGCCCGGCGCGATCCACGCTACCGATGTCGCCGTCGAGCGCATCGGCCTGGTCACCCTCGAGATCGTTGGTCCCATCCTGGTCGCCGTGGCGGCAAGCGTCGCTGTCGTGGGAGGCATCCAGACTGGCGGATTGCTCGCATGGAAGCGCGTCGCGCCCGATCTGTCCCGTCTGTCGCCGGCGTCGCTCATGCGAGGGTTGTTCTCCTCCCGGCGTGCCTTTGCGATCGTTCGCGCGTTGGTTGGTGCGACAGCCGTGCTGTGGTTGTCGTGGCGGCGCCTGACTGACCACGCGGCCGACCTCGCCAGATCTGTCGGACGAATCCCCGAGGCCACCGTGGTCGCCGCGACCGCATGCCAGGGGCTGCTTCGCGACATCGTGGTGATCTCGCTCGTGCTCGCGGCGGCCGACTTCGCCATCACACGCCGTTCGTGGCTGTCCGGCCTGCGCATGACCAAGACCGAGGTGCAGCGCGAGCACAAGGAGTCCGAAGGCGACCCGCAGATGAAAGCAGCGCGCGAGCGCGCCTGGCACGAGATGACCGCTGCCGCCACCGTGGCAGCCGTCAAGGACGCTACCGTCGTGGTGGTCAATCCCACGCATCTGGCGAATGCGCTGCGATACCGTGAAGGCGAAGACGAGGCGCCGGTGCTCGTGGCGAAAGGCGAGGGGCCGCTGGCGGAGCGGATCATCGACGCTGCCCGCGCGTACGGGATCCCGGTCGTCCGCGACGTGCCGGTAGCACGGGCGCTGGCCGAGCTGTCGGAAGGCGAGGCGATTCCCCCCGCGCTCTACGAGGCCGTCGCGATCATCCTGCAGGACTTGCAAGAGCAGGGCGAAATCAAGATCTGATCGCTTGCGAGCGTCGTAAGCGATGGCTCATCGATTGGGCTCATCGGCCTGACGGGGTGCAAACGGGGGCGGGGGCTGTCCGGCTGCGGCGTACAGTTGCTCGAGGAAACGCACACATGCACGCTCGGCATGTTGGTCCGACGCCTCCCGGGCGCGGGACAGGGCTTCCAGGCCCTCGATGAGCGCGTCGGTCAGCCGTCCGATGCGCGCGAGTCCCAGCGCGAGGGCCAGATGGCTGCGGGATCGCTCCACCAGGCCCAGGGAGCGCGCCTGCACACAGGCTTGGCGCAATGTCGCGATCGCCTTGCCCGGGTCGCGTCCTCGCAGCGCGGCGATGGCTCGCATTCGCTCGATCAGGCGGGGGCTCATGCCCGAGGTCATCCGATCCGCGATCCACTGCTCGAGCGCGTGCTCGTCGCCCGACTGAAGCGCTTCTCGCGCAACCAGGGGGAGGGTTGCGGCCATCCCGTCGACGTCGATCGCGGGCAGGCTCGCCGCCGATTCTCGCGAAGCGGGATGAATCGCCTGCGAGGAAGGCGCCGGTGCTGGTTCGGGCGATGGGCTCTGCTGGGTCGTGGACGGCTTCGGGCGCGGGACGGAGCGGGGACCGCCGGTGGCCGCCGGTCGGGGTCGAGGCGCTGGCGGCACGGCCTGCGTCGGAGGCGAGAGCTTTGCGGGGTCGGCGGGGCGTGGAGCGGGGGGGATCTCGGGTTGCGTTGACGCCTCGGCGGCGCGGATCGCTTCGGGGACGTCGAGGGGAACGTAGGAATCGCCGGAGGCGGCGGCCCGACCGTGGGCGACCAGCCGCGCGGCGAGCGCTTGATCGGGCGTCGGCGGGATCGTCAGCAGCAGGCTGGACGCGTCGGCAACGGACGGCGACGAGCCGGATTCGGCGGTCCAGCGAGCGGGAGACGACGCGAGCACCGTGAGGGCCTGGGCTGCGGCTTCGAGCTGGGCCTCCCTTGCGATCCGCGCGGCTTCGCCGGCGAGACGCAAGGCTCTGCGGTCGTCGCCCGCCATGGCTGCGTGCCAGGCTGCCTCGGCGCAGGTCAACCCGGTGCCGTGCATCTCGAGGCTCAGGGATGCCGCCCGATGCCAGCTTGCCCGACGAGCTTCGTGCAGGTCGGCGAGCACCACGCGCGTTTGGGACCGGGACGGCAAGCCGAGCCAGCCGGGCTGCGTTTCCTCCAGCCATCCCGACGCCACGAGCGAGCGGACCTCGTCCGCGAGGTCGACGGGCACGTCCGCAGCGCTTTCCACGAGCGAGGTGACGGCGTCGTTCGGGGCGTCACCGCCGAGCATCGCCACGGCGCGGAGCACGGCTTTACCGCCGGGAGAGAGCAGATCGAACCGCGCCCGCATAGCGCTGCGCAGCGCGGGCTCTTCGTAGCGTGGTGCGTCCCCCGCGGCGGTCTTCGCGGTCCCCGCTGCTCGCTTGATGTCGCCGCGTGCCAGGGCGTCGGCCAGCCGCTCGCGCAGCGCCAACGGGGATCCATCCGCCGAGGCGATGAGGCTTCTCACGCCATCGTCATCGATCGGGCAGCCCAGCCAGGACGACGCGATCCGCTCCATGTCGCCCGGCATCAACGGACCGGCCGTGATCTCGGGGCCGGGCGCGAGCAGCGCCAGCACGGCGGGCAACGGTGATTCGGCGTCGAGTCGCGCCACCGCGCGAAAGGGACGGCTGGCGCCGAGGAGCGATCCGGCCACGACTTCGAGCGACGACGCATCGACGTCGTTGGCATCGTCGATGAGAAGCAGGCCGGGCGTGCTGCCGTCGAGCCACTCCTCGAGCAGCTTGGCGGCCGCTTCGGTCGAGGCGCCCTTGCCCTCGACGAGGGCGGCGAGGGTCGCGGCGGATGCGTCGGACACGGGTCTGGAGCGGAACAGGGCGATTTCGCGCGCGAGCGTGAAGCGGAGCGCACCGAGCGGCTCGACGCTGGCGCCGTAGGGATGCAAGATCAGGGTGGCTGCGGGGGAGGCTGCATTCGCGCATTCCTGCAGCACGCGCGTGCCACCCACGCCGGGCGCCGCCCGCAGGGTGGCGAGGGTACCGGGTTCGCCGGACGCCACGTCGAGCGCGGCGGAGCGCCCCACGAACGGAGCTTGCTCGAAGCGGACCGGAATGCACCGGTCGGAACGCTCGAAGGAAGCAGCCGCCAGGGCCACGGCCTTGATCGGCAGGGGCACGGACGCCGTGCGGGGAGTTGGCGACACGACGGGAAAACGTCGTGACGGGTCGAGCTCTTCGTGGAGGAGCACTTCACCCGGGCGTGCCAGCGAGGCCACTGCCCGCGCGCGGAAGAGGGCAGGTCCGAAACCGAGCGCGATGGCGCTGCTGGGGTCGAGCAACGGCAGCCAATCGCCGCGCGCGATGCCGACGCAGAAGGGCCCGATGAGCGCGGTTGCGTCCGACGCCCGAGCGAATTCCACCGCTTCGTCGATGTCGTCGGGGTGGAACGCGAACGCGATTCCTTCCCATCCGCTGGCGCACATGGTAGCGCCGAACGCGCTGGCGCGCTTCACGAGGGAATTCACGCGCTTCACGTAGTCCGCAGGATGCGGCCCTTGCACGGCCAGGCAGACGACAATGCGTTCGTCCATCGCATCCCCGAGCAGCGATCACGAGGTGACGCGAAGCTTGCGGCGCAGCGCCTTGAGCTCATCGTCCACATCGGCGTCGCCCGGGCTGGAGGCATCGGCACTGGCGCCACCTTCGAGCTCCGCGAACCTTGCCTCGAGCTCGTCTTGCGACATGCCGCCCTCCCGCTTGCCTGCGAGGATCTCGCTGGCCTCGCGCATGCCCTCGGCTTCCGCCTCGGCCTGTTCCATCTTGCCTTCGATCCGCCGGAACTCGTCCAAGGGCGTGGGGCCGTCACCGCGTGCACCCAGCCCTTCGGCGCCGCCGCCGGCGCGCGCCTGCTGATACCGCGCCGCGATGGTGCCCTTGCGCGCCTCGAGCTCCTTGAGCTTGGCCTCGGCCCGGCCCATGTCCTCTTTCATCTGCAGCGCCCGCCCCCGCTGCTCCGCTCGCAACGACTCGGCTTGCTCCCGCTCGCCTGCAAGGCGCTTCTTCAGCAGCAACGCCTCCCGCGCAAGCTTCTCGTCCCCCGCCTTCACCGCGAGCTCGGCGCGACGTTGCCACTTGTCGATCTGCGCGTCGAGCTCCGCGACCTTCTGACGAAGCTGCTTTTCGGCTGCGATCGCGCTCACGACCTCCTGTCGCCCACGACGGATCTGCTCGCGCATCTCCTCGATCATCAAGTCGATCGACTTGCGCGGATCCTCCGCCTTGTCGAGGAGCGCGTTGACGTTGCTCGAAATGACCTTGCCGACACGATCAAAAATGCCCATGGCCGTTCCACGAGGTTGGCAGATTGGGGGAGCCGGTGAAACCGTGCCGCGTCCGCCGCCGCATGTAAAGCGTCGCGTTCGAACGCGCGCGGCCTCGCGCTCCCCTTCAGCGGTTCACCGCGTGAATCGCCTGCCCCATCGCCGCGCCGCAAGCTTCCATCAGCGCTTCGCTCAACGTAGGGTGCGTGTGCACCGTCAACACGACGTCCTGCGCCACCGCCCCCAGCTCCAGCGCGAGCGCGCCCTCCGCGATGATCTCGCTAGCATGCGGCCCCACGGCATGCACGCCGAGCAGCCGGTTCGTCTTGGCGTCCACCACCGCCTTGACGAACCCTTCCGACACCCCCATCGCCAGCGCGCGCCCCAGCGCCGCAAATGGGAACTTGCCGACCTTCACCTCGTATCCCTGCTCCCTGGCAGACTCGGCCGTCATCCCCACCGAGGCCACCTCGGGGTCGGTGAAGATCGCCGCGGGGATCGCCGCCCAATCCTTCGCCGCCGCATGCCCTGCGATCACCTCCGCCGCCACTTCGCCTTCCTTCGATGCCTTGTGCGCGAGAAGCGGTGGCCCGGAGACATCGCCGATCGCGAAGATCGTGGGCACGTTCGTCCGCCCCTGCACGTCCACCGGCACCACGCCCGCGGGGGTCACGTTCACACCGGCCGACTCGAGCCCCAGGTTCTTCCCGTTCGAGCGCATGCCCACCGCGACCAGCACCACGTCGCACTCGACCGTATCCGTCTTGTCTCCGACCTGCACCGTCAGCCGCAGCGAGCCGTCCGCCTGGCGCGCAACGCCCGTCGCCTTGGCGCCCTTGAGGATCCGCGCACCCGCCTTGACCAGCTTGCGCTCCACCACCTGCGTGCATTCCGGATCCACGCCGGTCAGAAGCTGCGGCAACGCTTCGACCACCGTCAGCTCGGCGCCCAGCTTCTGGTACACCGTCCCGAGCTCCAGACCGATCACGCCTCCTCCGATCACGCACAGCCGCCTGGGCACCTGCCGCAAGCTCACGGCCTCCCGCGCGCCGATGATCTGCTTGCCATCCATGGGCAGGGCCGGAATCTCGATCGTCGAACCCCCGGTCGCGACCACGATCGCCTTGGTCGCTTCGAGACGAAGCTCCGTGCCGTCGGCTTGCTGCACCATGACCGAACGCGGACCGGTCACCCGGGCGACCCCTGTCACCAGCTCGACCCGATTGGCCTTGAAGAGCTGACGAATGCCGCCCGTGAGCTTTTTGACCAGGCCGTCCTTCCAGGTCTGCATCGCGATGGTGTCGACCTCGATGCCGGCGACCTTGATCCCCATGGCGGCGCCCTGCTTCGCGTGCTCGTAGAGGTGCGCGACAGAGATGAGCGCCTTGGAGGGGATGCAGCCCCAATTGAGGCACACTCCGCCCACCGATTCCTTCTCGACGCAGACCACGTTCTGGCCGAGCTGTCCGAGCCGGATCGCGCAAACATATCCGCCGGGTCCGGCCCCTATCACGATCGCGTCGCATGTTCTGGTCGTCGGCATGAGCAAGCTCCGCGCGCTTCATGGTCGAGCTGCGCGCCGAGCGCAAGTGCCGCCGCCGAGTCGACAGCAGCCGTCCGATTCAGCAGCTCACGGAGAGCACACGCCCAGCCACGACGGGGCGTCCTGCATGGGCTGGCAGGTCTGGCCGTCGGGGCAACCTCCGGCGCCGGGCTCGCCGCCCTGCACGCCAGCGTCGAACGGCGTCGCTCCCAGCTTGCACAGATATCTACACACCGCCAGGACCCCCGAGCCGACACAGGCTTGCGAATCGCCGCAATCGTTCTTCGCCGTGCAACGCTCTCCCTCCCCCACGAACGAGCCGGAGGCCGGCGGGGTGCATGCCGAGGAGCCGTCCGTGCCCTGCGGCTGGCAGGCTTGGTCGGGCGGACAGTCGTGTTGCCACAAGGTGCAGGGGGCGGCGTAGGAGCAGATGCGGACGTGATACTCGGGCGAGATTTGCAACATGACGTCGCACAGGCCGCCGGGGCCGCAGATCTCGTACTGGAGCTGGGGGCAGCAGAACGGTGTGCAGTAGTTCATGACGCACGCGAGGCCCTGGGCGCACTCGGTGCTGTCCTCGCAAGGCTGGCCTCGAACCTTCAGGCCGTTGCCGATGAACGTGCAGCTCGTGCCGGGCTTTCCCCCGAGCACGTTCGGGTAGCAGGTCAATCCGTTCGCGCACTGCTGCTCGATCATGTCGCACTTGGTATTCGGGACGTTTCCCCACGACCACTCGGGACAGGTCGTGGGAGCCGGCTCTTCGATCACGTCGATCCCGGTTTCCTCGACACTTGTGTCGGGAACGCTCTGGTCGAGGGAAGCGTCGTCGAGCACGCCGCCGCCGCCGCCCGATCCGCCGGCCGGCGAGCCGCCGCCGTCCGAACCGGATGAGCAGGATGCGAGCACCAAGGCTGGACCGAGGCACAGGAGGCAGGTTGCAAGGGATCGCAAGAGCATACGGCAATCGTAGCACGGCTCGGAAACACGAGGGGGCAGCGGGGCGCATTCGGTCGGCCCGAGGTCTGTTCCCTCGGCCTGATGCCGAGACGTTGGCCCACTCGAAGAAGCATGGCGGTCCCCCGCTTGTCCCACTACGAGGCGCAGCCATGAAGCGACCCAATGCCCCTGGGCAAGGCACGTTCGCTGCCCAGCAGCGTGCTTGCCGACGATGTGCCGGAGGCGACCGAGCGTCTGGTGCGTTGGCTGAGCCACGGGGAGGGAATCAGGCCATAGCCGTGTGGGGCGCCCTACGCATCGAGGCGAGCCAAGTCGGCAGTACCCAAGCAGGGAGCATCGATAGCTTGAAGCTGCAGGTCGCTGAGCCGCGCGAAGCGTTCGGAGCGGCGGGCCAGCACGTGCCTGGGCGCGGTGTGCTCGCGGACATCTGGCGTGCGCACTGGATGCCGTGGTTGCGATGTTGTCGATGGCTTCACGCCCGTGCCAGGACCCGGCAACGTCGCTGACCACTTCCCGGCCGAGCAAGTTGGAAACACGCCTGCGGTGTGCCGGTCGATGTCCTGCCCGTCGCATGCGTGCGCCCTGCGCTCCATGGGGGGCTCCAAGGCGGCGAGGCCGCCTGTGGGGCGTCTCTGGCTGCGCTGCACGATCGCAGGAAAGGCGCCTGAGACATCCGAGTTCACGGCGTTGGCCGACGATCCATGTGGGTCGACATCATGACGGCGGACGCGTATCTTCGAGTCCGTGGTGGTTCGTCGAAGGTGTCCCGAGGATGCCGGTCCATCGCATGGGAGGTTTCACGTCGATGCGTGACGATATCTCTTTCGAAGGGGGGCCCTTGCGCTGATGAGCCGCCCAATGCCGATGCAGCGCAGCGAGGGAGGGCCGTGCGGTCTTCGGCGGGATCCCAGGGCCAAGCCTGGGCGCGGGATTCTGTTGCGCATGGGCTTCCAGGCGTTGCCGTGCTGGTTGCAGGGCATGCTTGCACGGAGGTGGCGTGCGGCAGATCTCGGGCTGCTTGCCGCCGCCGTGATGCTGTCCGCTTGTTCGAGTCCGTCCGCAACTGGCGCATACGGCCCCGCGCCGGCTGGCGGCCACGGGGGCGCTGGCGGTGCAACCGACGCCGGAGGCAACGGTGGATACGGCGGCGATTCCGCTTCGGACGCGACCGTGGCCGACGCATCGGCCGCGGACGCCGGCGACGGTGGTCACCAGGACGCGGAGCCGACCGATGCGGAGCAGGAGCAGGCGCCGTTGCCGCCGATGCCCACGCAAACGTTCCTCATCGGCTACAACGAGGCATGGTTCGGAGCCAACTTCGGGTCGGACTACACGACGGCCTATGACCTCGCGTACGTGCAGAAGATCTTGGACGGCATCGTTGCCGGAGGCGGACATCTGGTACGCCTTTGGTTCTGGGAAACCCCCCAGGGACTGACGCTCGCGGCCAGCCCGCCCCTGACGGAGGCGGTCGATCCGAAGTTCCTCGCGAATGTCGGCGAGGTGCTGACCGAGGCGCGCAAACGGGCTCTATGGGCGTATATCACGCTGCTCGACGCCAACACCATCGTAAAGATCTTCGAGCCGTACCATACGTGGGGAATCGACATTCTCACGGGCAACGGCGGCGCGCGCGAGGCATTCAACGACCACGCGCTTGGACCGCTATGCCAGGTGCTGGACCAACACAAGGACGTCGTATTCGGGATCGACATCGTGAACGAGATCCAGGCTGCCACGCAGAACGTGGTCTATGCAGACTCGTGGAATGGCCCCAGGGCGTTCCTCGCGCAGGAAGCCCAGTTCATCAAGTCCAAGATCCCTTGGGCCAAGGTGACGTCTTCGGCGGGGTGGCCGTCGGACTTCATCCAGCAGGGCGCCCAGTGGGACATTGGCAAGGGCTTCTACAGCGGGCTCGGGCTGGACTTCTACGATCTGCACGCGTACGACGACTCGGGCTCGTACCCGGGGGCGACGGCGATGTGCAACCGCGCCGCGATGGACGGCGTGCCGGTCTATCTGGGAGAGTTCGGGCAGAAGACCGAGACGATCGACGACACGCTGCAATACGTCGCGACGGGCTACTTCCTCAACAACTCGATGGGGCTCTGTCTGAAGGGGGCCTTTGCGTGGAGGTATGACCCGCAGGAGAGCTGGTGGGCGTACATGCGGGCCGACTTCACGCCACGCCCGGCGGTGCAGATCATGCAGACCTTCGGGGCGTTGCCTTGAACGCGTATTGGGACGTGGAGGGAGCGGAAGATCTACGAGGAGGTTTGTCCCAGTGCCGGCAGCGGGTGCGGCGAGGACGCTGCCCGGACGAGTGGAGGGAGCGGGCCGCCCAGTACGTGCGCGAGCGAAGGGGTAAGGACGCCGAGCTGAGCACGATCGCGCGGGAGCTGGGCGCATCTGGGATGCCGACACCGACGAGCTTGCTCATCGCCGGGACTTTCCCTTGATTCCGCTGGTTGTCCGGTCGGCAGAGCGGCGCGCCTCGCCATCGGTGGAATAGCTCGATGTGCGGCACGCAAGGAGCTGGCGCGTGCGAGTCGAGTGCCCCGCCCAAGCCGAGCGCTCTGCAAACCAGGATGATACGCGCGCTGCGTGTCGCGGAGGCCCTTCCTTGGGGGCCTACACAAGACGCGTCCTGGCAAGAAAACGGCCGATATATCCTCGACTGCGTGACGGGGCCAGGAGACTGCCGCTAGTTCCGTCCGCCGCAAGTTCTGGCCGGGTTTTCGTGGCGAAGCTGCGTCGCTGACGCTCCCCCACCTGCACCAACCGAACTCGCGTGCCCACCCGCCCCGCGTCGGCTCGCGCCTGGTGACGACCGCACGGCTCACGCGCCCCACCCTCCACCCTCCACGCTCCACGCTCCACGCTCCACGTGCCACGCCACACTCCTCAGCCGCACGCGCACGCGCACGTGCTGTATTGTTATGCTGCCGTCTATCTGAGCCGCTCCATCAAGCCAGTCAGCATCGCCGACACGCGGCTCGCGACGCCTTGGAGCTTCTCAGCGTCGTGCCGCCGGCCGATGTCCATCGCGAGCAGCAGGTCCCCAGCAGCGGCCACTTCCGCACACTCGCCGCGGCCCTCCGCGAATCGCTGGCGCTTCGATGCGGCGCCCCGGCGGTTCGCTCCTTGCGAGAGCAACAGGACAGTGTGCGACGCAGACCGCAGAAGGTGATCGGCGATGTTGCGAGGACCGCGCGGAATCTGTGCTGCGATCTTGTTGCTCACCATCGGGGGCGTGCGCGTGCGCGTGCGGGTGAGGGGTGGAGCGTGGGTCGTGGGCGTGGGGGGTGTCGTCGTGGCTGTCCGGGCGAATCACAGGATCGTCGGCTTCGGGCTTCCCGGGCCCAATTTCTGACGAACGGAACTCGTGCGTGGCGGGCGGACGAGCGCGCGGTGAGAGCCTGTTCAATCGAGGGCCGGCTTGAAGGCACACGTCTGCCTGCCGGGTTCTGCTTCACCTCCTGCCTGCCGGGGCTCTGCTTCACCTCCTGCCTGCCGGGGCTCTGCTTCACCTCCTGCCTGCCGGGGCTCTGCTTCACCTCCTGCCTGCCGGGGCTCTGCTTCACCTCCTGCCTGCCGGGGCTCTGCTTCACCTCCAGCCTGCCGGGGTCGTTCCTCCAACGGCAACGACCGCCAGCCTCTCGCGCCCCGCCTGCCAGACCCGGCCGCTATGCGCAACCAAGCCCGCCAGACGCGCGCACTCCTGCCAAGTGGCACCTCTTGTAGGTCAAAAAACCCGCCACTTACCCACGGCGACCCGGCCGAAGCCGGACCGCCTGGACAATCCCAACCGTCCCGTGTCCATCCTGTCAAACAGCGAGCCGGCGCTATGCGCACTCGCACCGGCACCCAGCCACTAAGCACCTCTCGTGCCAGTCCGGTAGCACGGATTTGCGCCTACTTGCCGATGGGCTCAGGTGGCGGCCGCCACCCCGAAACCCGCCCGACAAGCCTCCCGCCTTGCGGAATTGCCCGGGAGAAACCACCGAAACGGCGAACCGCCACCCCTCCACGCATTCCGCCACTTCCCCCTCCGCCTCCGAGCCTTGCTGCCCACCGGTTCAACAGCCTATGAGAGTTGGTCGGCGATGTACCAAGCCGATGACGGGTGGGCGACGACGGCGCCTGTTGGCCGCTATCCTTTGGGGGATAGTCCCCGCAGGCTGCACGACACGGCCGGGAACGTGTGGGCGTGGACGGCTTCGGGCTACGCATCCGATTGCGGCAAGAATCCCACCACGGACGCCTTCGTCCGTCGCGGTGGGGGCTGGCTCATCAGCCTGCCGTCGTACATGCGCGCCGCGATTCGCGTCAGCAGTGCGCCCACGCTCCGCCACTTGCTCCTGGGCTTCCGCTGAGCCCATCCAGCAGTGCCCGCTTCGCCGCATGGTCACGGCGCTGCGGACCGCGCCCTGTCGAACCGCTGACCGGGGCCACGACGCTGTCCGTCCGGCGATTCACGCCAACCCTCGTCGCGTCTCTCGCTCACGCGGCCCCGGCGGGCGTGGTGCCTGTCTGCGCTGTGCGTTCCCGGAACCGATCAGCCTTGCCGAGCACGGCAGGCTCGGCGATTCTGGCGACATGGCAACCGCGAAGAAGCGACCGGGGCGCGTGACGACGGCGTCGGTGGAGCGCACCGCGAAGCTCGCGAAAGAGCTCGCGCAAGCGGGAGCGGCTGGCAAGAAGAAGCTCGCCGCCGCGCTCGCGGCGATCCGAAAGCTGCGAGGCCAAGGGACGCAGTCGTTCGACGAACTATGGGAGCAGGTGCGAGAGGTGCTCGAAGCCGATCCGCCGCTCTGGAGGCACGGCGACTATGCGACCGAGTCGGACTTCATCCGCCGCGAGCTCCCGGGAGAGACCCTGCGGTCGGTCAAGCGCAACATCCTGGTCGCAACCTGCTTCACACCGCGGGACGAGGCCGACAAGGGCATCTCGTTTCTCGAGGAGCTCGCACTCTATGCCCAGGAGCGGTCTGGAGCGTCCCGCCGTCCTGCCGCCATTGACCTGTCTCGGATGTTCATCGTGGTCCCTGCGGGCAAGGCGGGCACCGTGCGAAAGCGCGCGAAGGATGCGTCGATCGACGATGTTCGCAAGGCGCGACGGGCCCTGCGCGCCGAGGGGGCGACGAGCAAGCGATCGTCGAAACAGGAGAAAGCGCTTCGGGCGGCGCTCGCCAAAGTGGCGGCGCTCCGTGGTGTGACGGTGGTCCTTCGCGGGGGTCAGGTGTCGTTGGGGAGCATCCCGCCGGACGAGAAGACGCTTCAGGCGTTGGGGCGAGCGCTGGCGACGGTGAAGCTGCCGAGCTGACCGGCGAGTTCGCAGTTCCAGTGGCGAGCTCGCAGTTCCAGTGGCGAGCTCGCAGTTCCAGTGGCGAGCTCGTAAAGGACAGTGTGCGACGCAGACCGCAGAAGCTGATCGGCGATGTTGCGATGACCGCGCGGAATCTGTGCCGCGATCTTGTTGCTCACCATGGGGGGCGTGCGCGTGCGCGTGAGGGGTGGAGCGTGGGTCGTGGGCGTGGGCGCGGGGGATGTCGTCGTGGCTGTCCAGGCGAATCACAGGATCGTCGGCTTCGGGCTTCCTGCTCACCAGTCGGCCCCGCCCAGCTCCATGTTGCGCAAACCTTTCCGCGCCGGACATCCAACGCACCCATGAGCGTCAGCGTGCCGTGCCGCTTGTACTCGAATGCTCGACGCACGGGCATTGCAGGCGCCATCGGGATGCTTGTCAATCGGCGACTCGCAATCGAAGCGCTTCTTCCCTTTGCGCACGGTGCGCTTTGACCCCGACAAGCATCGCGATGTCCGATGTCCCCACGGCGGTAGCCATCAGCAAGACGGCTTGCCCTCTGTTGGCGACACGCTGCTCGGTGCTCGGAAGCCGCAAGATCGCTTCGATCGTTTCCAGAACTTCCGCCGGCAACACGAGGCCTCCGCCTTGGGGCCACGATGAACACGGTCGGCCCAAGGCGTTGCATCGATACATGCGGTCCGCGCTACATCCCCCGAGTCATCCGGGCCACATTTCTGACGGACGGAACCGGCGTCTTGCCGAGCAACCAGACGTGATAGTCTTGTGGGATGGCACATCGTTCCCTCTCCGTGCTCGCTGGTCTGGCCGTGTCGCTGATCGTCTGCGCCCCGGCCGCCGCCCAGCCCACCTCCACGGTCATGGTCCCCATGCGCGACAGCGTCGCCCTCGCCACCGATGTCTACCTTCCGCCCGGACCAGGCCCGTTCCCCGTCGTGCTCATCCGCACGCCCTACGACAAGAATGGCGCCCTCGACATCGGCAACGGGCTCCGCGATGCCGGCGTGGCCACCGTCGCCCAGGACCTTCGCGGCCGGTTCGCCTCGCAAGGGGTCGATTGCGTCTTTCTGTGCGACGGAGACGGCGCTCTGAAAGACGGCTACGACACGCTCGCCTGGATTCACGCACAGCCGTGGTGCAACGGGCGCGTCGTGTCATGGGGGGGATCCGCGCTCGGTATCGTGCAGTACATGGCCGCACCCACCCAACCTCCGGGCTTGGCCGCCATGTTCGTCATGGTGGGCACGCCGAATGTCTATCAAGACGCCTTCTACCAGCATGGCGCGTTCCGTCAGTCGCTGCTGGAAGGGTGGCTCCAGGCCCAAGGCAGCGCGTTCTTCCTCGATGTGCTCGCCCAGCATCCGCTCGACGATGGATTCTACGATAGCGCGCAGACGGCGAGTCGCTACGGTTCGGTCGACGTGCCGGCCATCCATGTGGGCGGTTGGTTCGACATCTTCGACCAGGGCACCATCGACGCTTTCGTGGGCTACCAGCACCACGGTGCGAACGGCGCCAAGGGTAAGCAGAAGCTCGTGATGGGACCGTGGACCCACGCCGGAGTGGGCGGTACCCAGCAGGGCGAACTCACGTTTCCCGCGCAAGCCGCTCAACCGCCCGTGAGCATCGACGACCTGCAAGTCCGGTGGTTGTCCTACTACCTGGGGCTGCAGCCGAGCTCCGCCGAAGTCGACGCCATCCCGACCGTGCAGTACTACGTCATGGGTGCGGTCGACGAAGCCGGAGCGCCCGGCAACGAGTGGCGCACCGCAACGGATTGGCCCGTCCCGGCAGCGCCCGTCCGCATGTACCTCCAGCCCGGCGGCACGCTTGCCGAAGACTGCCCTCCCGCCTTGGGGGGCGCGTCTACCTACACCTATGACCCCACGAACCCGACTCCCACGCATGGCGGGGCCAATCTGGTGCTCCCCGCAGGACCGCAGGATCAACGCACCATCGAGGCCCGCTCCGATGTCCTTACCTTCTCCACTCCGCCTCTCGCCCAACCGATCGAGGTCACCGGACAAGTCCGCGCCCACCTGCTCGTCGACACCCACGCGCTCGATACGGACCTCGCCGTGCGCCTGACCGACGTCTATCCCGACGGCCGGTCCATCTTGATCCTCGACGGGATCCAGCGCCTGGGATACCGCCACGGACCCACCGCTCTCGAGCCGGTGCCTGCAGGCCAGGTCATCGAAGCCGTGGTGGACCTGTGGAGCACGTCCATCGTCTTCGCTGCCGGCCACCGCATCCGCATCTCCGTCACCTCGTCGAACGCTCCCCGGTTCTGGGCCAATCCGAACGATGGAACCACCTATCGGGGGCCTTCCGTTCCAACTCCCGCCACCGTGTCGGTCCACCACGAGGCGTCGGCGGCCTCGTACCTCGAGATCCCGGCGCCACAGCGCGATCCGGCGAGCGTCGTCATCTGCGACAGCCCTGCGCAGGACGCCGGCGCGGAAGCCGCGGCAGACGCAGCCGACGACGCGAGTCCGGCGGATGTCGGTGGTCCGGACGCGATCGTGCAGGATGCGATAGCGCAGGATTCAGCGCCCGTGGACGACGCCAGCATGCATGGTCCCGCGGGAGACGGGGCGGAGAGCGGGTGCGGATGCACCATACCAGCCCGCCCGTCGCGTGGCGGGTGGCATGGGCTCGCCATCGCCGGCAGCGCCGCCCTGTTGCGAAGAAGAAGGCGATGATGGCGCGGGGCCATGGCAGCAAGGAGCCGGCACGGGCCGTTTTACCCTCATGACCCGCTTGACGGCGTTCCTTCCGGTACCTCGTTTTTCGGCGTCACCGCGTCGTTCCAGGATACCTGCCCTAGAACCCCTGGTCCGCGAAGCAAAAGGCCAGCACGTGCGGAACCGCGGACAACGGCCGGATCACGATCGCTCCGTCGTCGCCCCCGTGCTCGCGATGTACGAGGTGAACGCCCTCCGACCCATAGGCCGTCGCGTACACCGAGATGTGGTTCACATCCTTCAAGTCGTCTTCGAGCTTTTGCACCAGCTTCGCGCGGTCCATCGGCCCGAAGTTCGGCGAATGCAAGTGAAGGTCAGAAACGTAGTCGAACGTCACGCCCGCGTGCCAGCCTTCCTCCCACTGCCCGTTGAGCCGCGGCGCGTCGATTTCGCTGACCTTCACAGGTGTCGCCGCCGACGACGAGTCCGCCACATTCACGGCCACGTCGTAGACCGCGCTTTTCATCAGCACCTGCAAGTGCACGTGGTCCGAGTCTGCGTTGCATTGATGGTTCGACGACGGCGGTACGATCGATACGAGATAACCGTCGAGGCGACCGAACTTTTGCGTAAGCCCATGGCCGAACGCGTCCGTGCATGCCTGGCGGACCGGGGTTCCGTCCGGCAGATCCACCGGCTCGGCGACCGGGTCGTCCGCCGCGTCGGGCGCGGGGACGGCCGCTTCGGTCGAGGCGTCGGCGTCGGGGGCGCCCGATGCATCGGAGGAGCCTCCGACCCCGGCGGATGAACCCGGAGCGGGCCCGTCCGAGCTGGAGCAAGCCGTGAGGCAAGCGGAAAGGGCGAGCAAGGCGAGCAGGCGCGCTTGAGGAAAGCAGAGTGCGGGCGACAATCGGACCTCCCGTGGTTCTGCGAAGACGATGACCATAGCAGAAGCGACCGGCGCACGGCAGATGCTCGACAGGTGCCCGCGCCGGAAACAACCGCGCAAGCACGGCAGGGGGGCCGTCGACTTCTCGAAAGAACATCGCGAAGGGAACGGGCGAGGGCAGCGTCCCCGGCATCGACCGGCGCGCCCTTGTACGAACCGCTGTCGCGATCGCCTGACGAGAAATCCGGCCTACGATTCGGATGACAGACCGCAGAAGTGTGCTCGCTCATTGCGGACAGGTGTTGTCCTGGTACCAGGTTCCGCCCGCCTTGATGGCCTTGCACGTGCTCGAGCACGGGGTGGTCGGATTAGGACCGCAGGGCCGAAGGTTGCCCCCGATGACGACCTGCGGGCATGTGTCCGGCAAAGCCCAGCAGTTGCCCATCGGATCCGTCGCCCCGCACATGTTCTTGTTCTGGAAGATGAACGCGCATGTGGCCCACGGTTCCGCGCACTGGAGGTTGGCTAGCCCGCCGCAGTGCATCGCGGTGGCCCCGTCACACTTCCCGTTGGACGAGGCTTCCTCCCCGTGCAGTCGGCGAATGCAGTCGTTCCAGTACGTGATGCCGTCGCACCCGCAAACCGGGGATTCACTATTATCGCACGTCGTCGGCCTGTCTTCGCACGTTCCCACCAACGACGCTGCGCAGCCGCTCTTCGAGCAGAACTGCCCATCCGGGCAATCCGACGTGCTCATGCAGTTGGTGGTCCCACCATCTGCGTGGCCGCCGGAACCCGAGGAGCCACCCGTGTGGCCCGTGCCGCCGGAGCCCGCGGTGCCTGCGGCGCCACCGTCGGGATTGCCCCCCACGCCGCCGGAGCCCGCGGTGCCTGCGGCGCCACCGTCGGGATTGCCGCCCACGCCGCCGGAGCCCGCCGCGCCCGCGGCGCCACCATCGGGATTGCCGCCCACGCCGCCGGAGCCCGCCGCGCCCGCGGCGCCACCGTCGGGATTGCCTCCCACGCCGCCGGAGCCCGCTGTGCCCGCGGCGCCACCGTCGGGATTGCCGCCCACGCCGCCGGAGCCCGCCGCGCCCGCGGCGCCACCGTCGGGATTGCCGCCCACGCCGCCGGAGCCCGCGGTGCCCGCGGCGCCACCGTCGGGATTGCCTCCGACGCCGCCGGAGCCCGCGGTGCCCGCAGTGCCACCGTCGGGATTGCCTCCCACGCCGCTGGAGCCCGCTGTGCCGCCGTCGGCCGCGCCTCCCGTTCCGGCCGACGCATCCGGGCCGCCGCTGCCGGCGGCGCCGGCATCTGCCGTTCCTCCCGCGCTCGATTGGAAGTCCGTCTCGCTGCTACCACCACACGACGCGACCCAACATCCCCCCAACGCAAGCCCTGCCCACACGAAGATTGTTCGCGCTCGTCGCATTCGGCACCTCCAGCACAAGTCATGACAGCGTACCGCGGAAGCTCCGCCCGTGCCAGCGGTCATTGAACAGCCCAGTTGTCCGTCATGCTCTTGATGGCGTTCACGTCATCGTCGTAGACGCCGAGCCCCACCGCGGTGATAACCCGCCCCGGCGGTGCGTGGTATTCGGCCTCGACGGACTTGTCCGGCTCCGAGCCGGTGCGATACTCCTGCACCGCACCGAGTGTGCCGTCCGGCGCAAGCACCGCGCCCCATAGCACCAGGGTTCTGGCGTTGTCCGAGTTCGAGCGCGCGCCGAACCCCACGAGTACCACGCAGTCCGGCAGGTTCACGTCCGCTTCGAGCGAGCCCGACGGTTCGCTGCCTGCCCTGCGGTCCTCCGGCGATCCGAGGGATCCGTCGGGGAGCACGGGCCGGAAGCGGACGCGAAACGTCTTCACGTCATCGCCGTTGACCCGCAATCCCAGCCCCGTGACCACCTCGCCGGGGTTGCCCTCGACAAATGCCTCGACGTTGCCATCGACCCCGATCGTGCGGCCGGACACCGACACGGTCACGCCCGGGGCGACCCCGCACGCCGACGGCGCCGGCGCTTCGGCTTGCGCTTCAGCGGGTGGCAGATCCGGCGCGGCGTCTCCAGGCCAGGATGCGTCGCCTTCGTGCCCACCTGCCCCTTCCGGCCAGGCCACGTCCGCGGCACTCTGCGTGTCTTGCTCCGGGGAGTCTTGCGGCGAGCCGTCGAACCCGGCAGGACCGTTGGCCGCAACGACTTCGTCTTGCCCCGTGGCGCACGCGCCCACCAGCGAGGCAAAGGCGACTGCGATGCACGCACGGCGCATGGCGGATCGCGGTTCAGCGCACCGGCGCCGTGATCTTCGGGCTCGACTCCACGATGGACACGTAAGACTTGTCTCCCTCCGCGAAAGCAAACACAAGCATGTCCACACCGTCCCGAGAGTAGGCGCGGCTGTAGGGCACTTCGTCGGCCACGTAGGGGATCACCTGCCAGCCGAGCTGCGGCATCTGCGCGTCGTACGCGGCGAGCACTTCCTTGTCGGTCTTGCGCGAGTCGTACAGGCGAACGGCGTACGGTGCACCATCGATCTCGGCGCTGAGCATGCGCACGGATTCGATCGGACGAGGCGCATGGGCGGGGTCCGCACCCGGAGGCTCCGTCCCGTCCGGCGGAATGATCCGGCCGATCTTGAACGGCCCCTCGCTCCATACCGTGACCACATGGGTCTTGGAGGCGCCGTCGCGACGCTTGGCGTATGCGTAGCGCAGGTCACCTACTTGCGCCAGGTCGCCGGTTTCCACGAATGCCTGGAGCCGACGGCTCAAGGTGGTGATGTCCTCCCCGGGCCTCTGGGCGAGACATGCGATGTAGCCCTCTTCGTGCTCGTCCTGCCGGATGATGCCAATTCCTGCGTTGCGAGGGGCCTTGTCGCGGACATCCTGCTGCAATGCCTCGGGTAGTTGCTCGAAGAGCTCCTTCATGGCTCCGGCGTTCTGCTCGCAGTCCTGCTCGAAGCGGTCCAGCACGGTGTCCACCGGCTGGTCGGTGACGGCGCTGGCGACGTAAAGCGGCTCGCCGTTGAGCCGTACGCGGTGCGAACGTCCCACGAGATCCTGGAATTGGACGAGCTGGCGCCCCACGATGAGGGCAGACTCCTTGATGTCGCCGTAGGCCGAGCGCATGGCCAGCAACCCGATTGCGGTGCTGACGACGAACGAGAAGGCCGCGACGCGCAGCACGCCGCGCAGGTGCAGCTTGCGGGCACGGGGGGAGCCCTGTGCGGTGGGATCGGTCCGGTCAGGTGTCTCCTTGCTCATGGGCCTACCATTGCTTGAAGAGGTTCCATCCGAACTTGAAGACGCCGAACAGGTTGCCGTCGATGGGCGCCTCGTTGCACTGCACACGCGTGGTGGTGGACAGCTTGTTGGTGAATCCGCCGATGCCCTTGCTGGCGGTGACGGACCCCGTCGACGTGGCGACCGCGGTGCCCATGTCCTGCTGAAGCTTCGCCATGCCAGGGTCGGAGCCCGAGAACTGCTGGGTCTGGCTGGGATCCACGTTGGGGTCGTTGGCCTGAAGTTGGCTCATCGGGTCGCCGTCGGACTCGCTGGACACGTCGCTCAGGGATCCTTCGCAGTTGCCCATCGCGAAGACCCAGGCATTGCGCTTGGCTTCCTTGATGGTGCGCTGCTTTTCGCCATAGAGCTGGCCCACGAAGATCATCGACGCGAAGATGATGATGAAGAAGGGGATGATGACGGCGGCTTCGACCAGGGCTGCACCGCGGCTATTTTTCTTCGATGGCTGAAGCTTGCGCGTGCTCATGTTCTTCGCCCTCAGTGGATGATGTCCATGCCCCCTGTGTCCTTGAGCATCGGATCCTGGACGAGGCTGCCGCCCCAGGCCGAACCACCCGAGGTCACCGCCTTGACATCGTCGAGGAAGTCGGACTGGGATCCGGAGCCGAAGATGAACGCCGCGATCGTCGGGTCGCCCAGCACGCCCGTGATCGAGGAGGCGAGCTTCCCTCCCAGGATGCCGTTCAGACCGGACAGGATGTTGGCCACGGTTCCTTCTGGCACGTGAACACGGCGAAGCCTGGCGCGCCAGCGCATGTTCCACATGGCGTCTTCCTTCATGTCGTCCCACGCGCCGGAGGCGTCGTAGTAGAACTCGGCCTGGGCGAATCCCACCTTGCCCCATGGGATCTGCGGCATCGACGATCCCTTGCTCCATGCGGCGATCTGCACGCCCTTCTCCGCCTTCTTCGGCCACTCGTCGTCGCCTACCACGATCGACCAGATCTGGAAGTAACCGTCGCCGTTCTGCGCGTCGTCGTACACACGCTTCGAGGTCTTGCCGCTCGAATCGATGGAGCCGGACCCGCCGGTCTTGCTCCCCAACTTCTTGAGCTCCTTCTGGACGTCCTTCTTGCCCTCTTCCATGCACTTGTCCATGTCGAAGTCCTTCTGCTTCGACTTGGGCAGCTTGTCCTTCTTCTCGTCGCAGCCTTTCTTGACGAGGTCGTCGATGGTGCTGTCGGTTACCGGGGAGCCGGATCCGCCGCTGTAGCCGCCGCCCGAATCTCCACAGAAGAAGCCGGGGAACGTGCTCACGATGTCCCCCACCACGCCGGCGACCCAGTTGCCGAACCCGCCAAACGGCGAGAACACCAGCTTGCCCACGTACTCGCCCGCCTTCTTGCACAGGAACTCGTAGTCGTCTTCCTGGACTGGCAAGCCGAGACGTCCGTCGACGAACGGAATGAGTGAGACGCTGATGGTGCCGCCGCCCTCCACCGGCTTCTTGTACTGCTCGCTCGCCACGTATACCGACTTGGCTTCGGCCACCCAAGGCATCGCCACCGCGATGCCCACCTCGGTCTTGGACAGGATGGGCAACGCAGTGTTCACCAGCTTCTCGGCGATGCTCACCGCGTTTGCGATGGGCGCCTCCAGCGATGACGTCAAGCTGCACACGGCCGCACCGACGCCCGTCCACCACAGCGCGCAGGACACGGCGTTGGCAATCCAGTTGATGAGCTGCAGGAGCTTGAACGCCACGAGCACCGCGAGAATGGCCGCCATGATGATGTTGAGCATGGCGATCATGTTCATGCCGCGCGCATGGTAGACCGCGGCCGCGTACGCCGCCGCGTCGGCGCCGTCTTGCATGCGCTCGCGGTACAGGACCGCGTCACCGATGCCGATGACGTACCACAGCGAGCCGACGAGGAAGGCGGCCATGAAGACGCCAACCACCATCACCGCTCCGCGGTTGTCGTCCCGCAAGCCGGAGGCGTGGCGAACGGTCGGATCCGGATTGTGGTGTGGCACGTTCATTCTCCGTATTCGTAGTCCGCGCCCTGGTTGGGGAGCGCTGCTTCGCCGTGCAGCTCGCGCATCCCCGTCAGCCAGTTGCACACCAGACGGCTGGCGAAAGGCACCTGGCAGCGATAGGTCGCCGTGACCCGCACGCGAACGAGCTCATCGCGGCCGTACTGGTCGCGGTCGTCCGATTCGCCTGCCTGGGACGGGAAGTTGATGTCGAAGGCGACGATGCTCTTGACGGAGCGCATGGGCATGGCCGCGGCGAGGCGGATGGCTTCGCGCCGCTTGCCTGTCGTCTTGCCGACTTCTTCATCGTTGTAGTACTTGGGGTCGTCGTAGAGCACCACGATGGCCGCTCGGGTAGCGGTCATGGCGGCGTGCTGGACCACGAGCTTGGCGGCCACCAGGCCGCTGAACTGGATCAGGCACTCGAAGAAGACGAGCAGGGGCAGGAACGCGACGAGGAACTCGACGTACACGGCGCCCCCGTTGTCACGCGCGAACCTCATATTGGCCTCCAGTTCAAGAACGCCGCCAGACAGGCCCCCACGAACACCGCGGGCCCCAGCCGCGTCCAGGTCATCGCCTCGCGCGACAAGGGCCTGCGACGCGACTTGGGCAGGAAGGGATTGACCAACAGCGAAAGCGAGTTCAGCAGCGTAGCGAAGAGCTTGCCGTCGTACGCCAGCCGCCCGAGCGCGAAGATCGCCGCCGCGATGAAGCCGTAGAACTCGGCCTCGATGCCGATCATCGGGCGGCAGATGGCGCCGATGGCGGCCAGGAGCTTGACGTCGCCGCCCTTGCCGCCGCCGAGATAGTACAGGAGCAGGGGGACGGCGCCGCACAGGGCCGCCCCAGCCAGGGACATCACGACGCCTTCGAAGGCGCCCGCCTTGCCGCCGTAGATTCCACCGAAGATGCCGTGAGCCAGGGGGGCGATGGCGAGGGCTCCCATCGAGAGCCACGGGGGGATGATCCCCTTGCGCCAGTCCGAGTACGCCGCGATCGCGCTGACGATCACGGCGCACACGAGAAATACCCTCACCTGCACCATGACGGTCGCTCCACTGCGGTCGCGATGGCACGCCGCGCACCAGAAGCCGCCCGTGCGCGACGCCGTGCGCTGCGTTCGCGAGCGCTCAGTTGCCGATCTGCTCGACCTTGTTCGCCTGCTCCTGCACCTTCTTGTCGACCTTCTCGCCGAAGATCTTGAAGCCGGCAATGGCGACCAGCGCGATCACGCCGACGAGGATGATGTACTCCACCAGATTGGCGCCCTGGTTGTCCTTCAAGAACTTGTTCAGCTTCGTCATCATGGTCGTTCTCCGTGTCGTGCCAGGTTGCTGGCAAATTGTTGGCACCTGCCGCTCATGGGAGCGGACAGATGAGCAGCCCACGCGCCCGCTCGTAGCTGGACAGCAGAACCGGGCCCAATCCCGCGATCGCTGCCGCCACCGTGACCCCGACGAACCCCACCACCACCACGTACTCGGTGCTCACCGCTCCCTGATCCCCGCGCGGGAACCAGTAGGTCGGGTGGAGTCGCCAGAGCCAGCTCATTGCCATCATCTCATCTTCGTCCGTTCGTCCTGCACATGTGGGGCCAACCGCGATCGGACAAGGTCACAACAACAATACCCGCTGGCAGAGCGCGTGCGCAACGAGAAACTGGCTTGCTAGGCCCGATGCGGGGGCCATGACTCCATGCGGCGCCGATAATTGCCTACACTTGCGCCGGGGATCAGGCCGATCCCTGCCGGGGATCCAGGGGATCACCCGGGCAGCACAGGGCGGGAGAAGCGTTCGGCAAGGGGCAATGCGAGACAGCGATTGCCCTCCGCGTCATCCCATCGCCCCTTCCCCTCGGGGTGCATTGCGTCGGCCCGGGTTCTGATCCCCTGCCCCTACCCCTGCCCTTGCCCCTGCCCGAAGTGCCGAGCACGTGGCCGGCGGAAGCTTGCTGAGCCGCATGGTGCAGAACCTCAAGAGCCGCGCGCCCCGTAAGACACGACGCAGCCAGCCCGGCCAGCCGCACCCTTGCCGTTGCGTCGGGAAAGGGAAGGGGAAAGGGCAAGGGCAGGAACCCGGACCGGCGCAATGCACCCGCGCACAACGCCCAGCTTGCCCGACGGAATGACGACGAACATGCGGTCGATGTCGATCGCGGCGGGAGGCTTGGAAGCGCCGGCCCTCCGCTGAGCATACAGCGCCAGCTCCTCAAGGAAGCTGATTCCCTTGTCGGCTTCGTCCTTGGGGGTGAAACAGGTGGCGACGAGGATGTTGCGACGCACCGAGCGCGCGGTCTCTGAGTCTTGGGTCTTGAGCTGGGGTCCGTGGCGCTGGAAGGACCTCATCAGGCCATTCAGCATCCGGCTGAGCTCGTTGTGGTGCGCAGCCAGAGGCGTTGCCTGGTCTTCCGTGGTGTAGCCAAGCCGCTTCGCCAAGTGAATGTAGTAGCCCACCTCGGCAAGCGACCCGTATGCGATGTTCAGGAACTGCAGGAACTCGCGCTCGCTGTCCCGCGCCGAGCCTTCGACGATATTCGCCGGCACCGACACAACAGCGCGACGCATCTGGCTCGTGAGACCGTACGTCTCGTCCTTCGGAAAGGATGGGGTTTCCGCGTACACCTCGATGACGAAGTCGTCCGCGGCATGAAACACCTTCCATTGCCTGGAGTCCCTCGGCGTGGCGCTGACGAAGGTGCTCGCCTCCGGGCTCAAGACTCAAGACGCAAGACTCCTCTGATGCCGAGCTGGGACCAGGTGGTCGATCCGGAGCCCGAGCCCGACGCTCGCGCGCCGCCCAACGACTGGGACGGGCTGGGTCCTCCCGCGCCCGACTTCTAACCGGACGAGGTCGCCGCCGTAACGGGGGATCGGCGTGCGCGCGCTTGCGCGTCACGCGCCGCCGAGGTGTGCCCGCAGATCGGCGGGCGGGGCGAAAACGGTTCGCGAACGGCTGCGAACCGGGGCAGGATCGACGGCGTGGAGGTTCGTGGATGGACGGTACGGAGGGCACATAGGCATGCGTTGGCTACGCTCAGCCCCCTGAGACAAACGGATCTCGGCCTCGACTTCGAACCACCAGCCCGTGCCCCCTTCCGCCAGGTCATGGGAGCCAAGGCTCGACAGCACTCGCCGCGCCGAGAACCGATGCGGGCTTCCGGAGCGCGACATCGCATGCACGACGCCCGGCTCGAGAATTTCGCCGGTCATGCGTGCGGGCAGCCGTTCGATTTGCGCGTAGAGAACGTCGAATGTCGGGACGGTTCGTGCCCGCTCGCCCATGACCACTGAGCAGGCGGGACATCGCAGCTCGAGGGGCGACGTCGCAGCTCGAGGGGCGACGTCGCAGCTCCAGGGGCGGCGTCGCAGCTCCAGGGGCGACGTCGCAGCTCCAGGGGCGACGGTGGCGGTCGGCCAGAGAGTCCTGAGTCTTGAGTCTTGCGTCTTGAGCTGGGGAGCCGTGGCGCTGGAAGGACCTCATCAGGCCATTCAGCATCCGGCTGAGCTCGTTGTGGTGCGCAGCCAGAGGGGTTGCCTGGTCTTCCGGGGTGTAGCCAAGCCGCTTCGCCAAGTGAATGTAGTAGCCCACCTCGGCAAGCGACGCGTATGCGATGTTGAGGAACTGCAGGAACTCGCGCTCGGCCTCCCGCGCCGAGCCTTCGACAATATTCACCGGCACCGACACAACAGCGCGACGCATCTGGCTGGTGAGATCGTACGTCTCGTCCTTCGGAAAGGATGGGGTTTCCGCGTACACCTCGATGACGAAGTCGTCCGCGGCATGAAACACCTTCCACTGCCTGAGTCCCTCGGTATGGCGCTGACGAAAGTACTCGCCTCCGGGCTCAAGACTCAATACTCCTTCGGCCACGGCCGCGGACGTTGATGGCTTCGAGCCCAAGTCGTTCGTCATGCGTTTCGGGCGCGTGAGCGTGATGCGGCGTTGGCACGGGTGCGACGCATCTGGGTCGAGCGCGCTGGCGTTCGACAAGGGGTGGTCGCTGCCCGATGGCGAATTGGCCGACGATGTGCGGGAGGCCACCAGCACTTGGTCTGGCTGTCGGACGACGGCAGCTACTTCATCGATCGAAGCGCAGAGCTGTTGCAAGAGATGCTGAGCCGCATGGTGCAGAAGCTCAAGACCCGCGCGCTTTGTAAGACACGACGCAGCCAGCCCGGCTAGGCGCAGCCTTGCCGGTGCGTCGGGAAAAGGAAGGGGCAGGGGAAAGGGCAAGGGCAGGAACGCGGACCGGCGCAAGGCACCCTTCCCCTCGCGCTCCAAGAGCCATGGTCAGTGCGTCTTGAGCGGCGTCGGCCCCCGCGGCCCCGACGGTCTCACCTTCTTGCGCTCCACCACGAACGCCTGGTCGAACGTCAGAACGTCGTCCTGCCCCTTCAGCACGAACGTCGCCATCGGGTTCTGCGGTCGAAGCCGCTCCCCTCCCTCGACATCCGTCTTGAGCATGAGCTGGAACGTGTCGTCGGGCTTGAGCGTAAGTAGCACGTGCGCAGCCCCGGATTCGTCGGTCTTGCCAACCTCCCTGCCCAGGTACATCACAGGCAGGTTCGGGCCGTTGTCCGCACGCACCGCGACCACGACGGTTCTGGTCGCCGGCGGACAGCTTGCCCCGTATTCGGGGCGCTTCGACGGGCTCGCGATGCGACGCAGCGTAATCGAGATCGGCTTGCTCGGGGACTGGTATCCCTCCGGGCATTTGACCTGGAACAGCATCGTCTCGCCTTCATTGCCCTTGAGCTTCAACGTCGCCGTTCCATCGGTTCCGGTCGATGCCACACGCGTGTTTTCCAGCAGCACGTCGGCCCCGGGCAGCGCACGCCCGGGGTCGCTCTCCACCTTCACCACCACCTCGTAGGGTGCAGGGGGCGGAGGCTCGAAGCTCGAGCAGGACACCACACCGCCCGACGCCATCAGCAGGAAATACCGCACGCTGCGCAGAACGGGAACCATCGGACGAAACCATAGCATACAGCATCGGCTTCCGGTCGGTTCCATGTCGGTCTCAGCCGTTGCGTCCCGCATCCCTGCCGAGCTCAGCCGCACGATTGTCCGGACCGAGCCGGGAACACGCGCGCAGCGAGCTGACGGCGCGCGTCGGGAATCCCCATCCCGCTCGCACGACTTGACCGAACGAGCACCGATCGGGCTGCGTTCCATCGCCCGGTTGCCCTTGTTTCGCTGCCGTTCGCTGCCCAAGCACCTACGCGCCTAACCGACGCACCAACCCGGGATCCGATGGACCAGGTTCCCGTCGAGGCGATCTCGGCCATCCACTGCGACGTTATCGCCCGAGTCCTCGATCGTTTCGAGCCGCTGAGCGACACCGTGCTGTCGGATGCCGCCAACTTCTTCCCCTTCATCGCGACGACCAACAAGCGGGCTTCGCTGCCCGCACGCGGCCATCGGCAGAAGCGCGACGCCCTGCGCTAGGTCAGCGTCGTGCTGCTATCGTCGCGCGTTAGCGCTGTCCCACGGTGGCACTGCACCGACGGCGGCAACTCTTCCGCCGGAAAGTGCTCCGTCACGGCCGCCAGCCAACGGGCGTTGGTCCACGAAGCCAATGTCCAGCTTTCGCCGAATCTCGTCGATGCTGAACCGAGCTTGGCCTACCAAGTCCGCAAGCCGATCACGCCCGTCCGAGCCGATCAGCCGCGAAACAGGCTTGCTTCACGCTCGCGCGCTCGGGCGGTAAAGTCACGCCAGATCGTTTTTCGACGCCGCCCGTAGAGGCTTCGGGCCGTATCGCTGTCACCTCGCCGCGTGTTCGCCCGATGGGAGGTCCTCATGTTCCGCTCTTGTGTCGCAGGAATTGCCTTGGGGTTGTGCCTGTCGTCGTCCGCTTGCGCCATGTTCGCAGGCACACCGCACGTGCAGACGAACGCCGCGCTGGGCAAAGTCATCGTTTACCGCAACGGCATCGCCTACTTTGAGCGGTCTGCACGCATCGAAGGCGACAGCCTCGCCCTCCATGTCCCATCGAGCCGCGTCGACGACTTCCTCAAGTCGTTGACCGTCATCGACGCCTCCACCGGCAGCGCGCTGCCCGTGTCGTTGCCGGCTGCCGATCGCGCGGGGGACACCGTGGAGATCAAGGTGCAGGTGCCCAGCGCCGGGACGCATGACCTGCGGTTGTCGTATGTCACGGAGAGCCCGGCCTGGAAGCCGACCTACCGGATCGTGCTCGGCGACCAGGGCAGGGGACGCCTCCACGCATGGGCCGTGGTCGACAACGTTTCCGGCGAAGACTGGAAGCACGTGACCATCGGTGTCGGGTCCACGTCGGCGCTGTCTTTCAAGTACGATCTGCGCAGCGTGCGATGGGTCGAACGCGAGACCATCGCTTCCGACACGCTGCTGGCTGCTGCTCCGCCCACCGGCGGCTCGCCCTACACCGTCGGCGGTCAGGAGGTTCGCGTCCTGGGCAACGTGGCGCTCGACGAGGTCGAGGGCATGGCCCTGCAGCAGCAAGTGCAGACCCGGCGTGACGTCGAGGCGTCGATGGACGGCGGGGACGACAGCGAGGACCGAAGCCAGCACCGCCGCGCGACGGCGGCCAGGCCGCCAGCCGCACCGTCCAAGGCTGGCGGACGCAGTGCGGACGCGGCGATCTCGAACGCCAGGGGCGCAAACCAGAACCAGACAGCCAACGCGGTGGACCGGCTCGCCGCCCAGCTCCGCGCCGGCAACCACCGCGTCCGTATCGAAGGCTACGCGCGAGCAGGCGACAAGGACATGCGTCAGGCCTCCCTCGACCGCGCCAATGTCGTTCGCGAGCAGCTCATCGCCCAGGGCGTCGCCCCCGACCGCGTGGAGGCTGTCGGCACGGGCCGGCTTAGCACCCGCGACGGCGTTCGGATCGTGGCTGCCGAAACGGAGCCGCCGAAGCCTGCCCAAGCGGCCCAGCCGACCACCGGAACCCCGGCCGACAATGAGCCCATCGGCACGGCGTTCTTCGTGTCGTCGGTGCCCCTCACCATCGAGGACGGCCGCTCCGCCATGGTATCGCTCATCAATGCGGAGGCGGAAGCCCGTTCGGTATACTTCTATGACCCCGTGTCGCCGCGTGGGTCCAAGCGCTTCGCGTTCAAGGCCGTGCGTCTCGTCAATCCCAGCGGCTATACCCTCGATTCAGGCCCCTTCACCGTCTACGCCGGCGGCCAGTTCCTCGGCGAGGGGCTCGCCGAGCCTATCCCGCCCCATTCCGAGGCATTCATACCCTATGGCTTGGACCGCGAGCTCGCCGTCGACCCGGTGGTCGACGACCGCGAGGAGATCACCCGTCTGGTCACCATCCAGCGCGGAATCGTCAGCACGGAAAGCCGCACGATCAGGCGAACGAAGCTCGCCATCAGCAACCGTGGCAGCGCTGTTGCAGAGGTCTACGTGCGACACGCCGTTCCCTCGGGCTGGACGATCGACACATCGAAACACAAGGTCACCAAGCTCGGCGGCGCCTATCTGTTTGCCGTGAACGTCCCTGCCCGGGGCTCCCTCGACCTGGTGATCGAGGAGTGGACACCGCTGGCGAGGACCCTCGACTTGCACACCGACGCCGGCGTGCAAGCCATCGGGCTGTACCTCAAGACCGCGCAAATCGATTCCTCCATGCAGTCCAAGCTCGACGACGTCGTCAGGACGCACCGTGAGATCGCCGATCTCCAGGAGCGGGCGGCGACCCTCGAGTCTCAGATGGATGTGTATCGCACGCGTGTCGACGAGCTCCACGCGCAACTCGTCACGCTGCGCAAGGTGGCATCGGCCCAGCAGCTCTCCAAGAATCTGGCGCAGAAGATGGAAGAGATCAGCAATCGGCTGCAGGCTGCGACAGTGGAGTTGAGTGAGCTGAAAGGGACGCTGATGACCAGGCGCATCGCGATCCAGGACCGTCTCGCGGAGCTCACGCTCGAAACGAGGGGCGGAACAAGGTGACGGCCTCTGCTCGACCGCCGCGTGTGCGTCCCATGAGCGAGACGCGCGCAGCGTGCGTGCTTCCCCTATGCATCGGGCACACCATCTTCGTTGCGCACGCACCGCCTGGCAGTCCAACCGCACCGGTTGGCGTCGCGGCGATGGGGCTACGCCGCTCGCGAGAAACCGACCGGGCCTGCTCGCCAGAAAGGGACCACCTGGGGATAGGCATGGACGAGGGCGACGGGTGACGCGGGGTGCGTGAAGCGCTCGCGGGGGGCCGCCGAGAAGGTTCTTCCACTGGGAGAAGCCGGTGTGGGCGGTCAGGATGATGGAGCCATGGCCGTGGCGTGCCGACACGAGGCGGAACAGGTGGGCGGTTGCCTCGGAGTCGAAAGACTCGTAGCCGAACTCGTCGAGGAGCAGGACTTCACCGCCGGTGGTAAAGCACCACGCTCCGGTGTCGGCGCTTGGTCCCCTGCACCACCGTGGCGAGCTCCACGATCGCGTCCGGATCCTCCACCTGCTCCGGAGGCCGAATGTCGTAGGCCATCGGCTCCAGCGCCGCCCCCTGTTCCACAGCCGCAGCCGACTGCTCAGCGCGCCCGAGCGTCCCCATCATGCCGGCCGCCAAGCAGTCGGGCAGCAAGGTGAACGTCACGTGGCCCAGCGCGCAATCGTACCGCGCGATCAGGCACCCTACTGGGTGGAGCCGCTCGTAGGTGCCATGGCTCGCCAACCCGCACCCGCCTTCCGGGTGCATCGGGCAGCGCTCCAACGTTGCCTCGAGCCACGCCTTCGGTGCTGCGTACTGCTCGAGAGTCAGGTCACACGACGAATCGTAAGTGCACCCTCCGGGGCCCGAGCCGATTCCAGCGGCGCCGGGCCTTCTGCCTTTCCGGCATCCCCGCGGAGACCACCGCCGCAGGAACGCTAGTCCCGTCCGTCAGAAATGTGGCCCGGATGACTCGGGTGATGGAGCGCGGATCGCATGATCGATGCAACGCCTTGGGCCGACCGTGTTCATCGTGGCCCGAGGGCGAAGGCCCTCGTGTTGCCGGCGGAAGTTCTGGACGACGATCCTGTGATTCGCCCGGACAGCCACGACGACACCCCCCACGCCCACGACCCACGCTCCACCCCCGACCCGCACGCGCACGCCCCCGATGGTGAGGCGCCCGGCGCGTTTGCCCATGACAAGCTCGACGCTTACCGCATCACCTGCAAGCTGGCCGCGCTCGCCAACAAGATCGCGGCACAGATTCCGCGCGGTCCTCGCAACATCGCCGATCAGCTTCTGCGATCTGCGTCGAACCCTGTCCTGTTGCTCGCGGAAGGAGGATTGAGCGGCTCAGCTAGACGGCAGTACAACAATACAGCACGTGGGCGTGCGCGTGCGCGTGCGGGTGAGGAGTGTGGCGTGGCACGTGGAGCGTGGCACGTGGAGCGTGGAGCGTGGATGGTGGGGCGCGTGAGCCGTGCGGTTGTCACGTCCCTTCACGCGAAACTTCCAGGGCTCCGAGCCCACGCGCCGCGTCACACCCACTCGTCCCATTTCGGCGCCAGCGACCGACACCTCATTTCCGCGCCACCGCAGTGAAGCTCGTGAGCCGCGAGCAAGCGGACCGCGTCCTGGCCGCGCCCTATCGCCACGTAGGACCGCGCGAGCAGGTAGTCGAACGTCGAAGCGGCTCGTGGAGTCGATGCCTCGGCTGCCGCTTGCTCCAGCATCGCGATGCGCTGCTCGTGCATCTGCAAGGCCGCCGCGTGATCACCGGATGATTCGAGGTCGTCCGCGAGGATGCCGAGCAGGTCTGGGCGGTCATCGACGCTGGCGTGTGGCGCCGGGGCATTGACGAGGTCACGCAGCATCGCGATGGCCGCCTTTTCGACGGCCGAACGTTGCTGTCCGGGAGGAAGGCGCGCGGCGCAGTCGAGGGTCATGGCGGCGAAGTCCCCCGGGCGAGAAGCTCCGGAGACCTCACGCAAGTGAGCAGCGCCGAAGTCGGCGCAGGCGGGGAAGGAGCCTGCGGCGCGAAGCGTTTCGATCGCGCCCGTGAGGGCTTCGGTCCATCGGGACCACGACGGATTCATGCGGGCCAGCAAGCGGGCGAATCCGTGTTGGGCTCGTTCCAGATCGCGGGCAGCCAGGGCACCGCGGGCGTCGGTCAGATCGCGAAGCGGAACCCCGACCGGGGCGGTCGCGTCGGCGACCCGCACCGCATCGTCGACGAGGGTTCTTAGCTCTTGGGCGGAACAGGATCCCGGCCAGTAGGCGAGGACGTCACCGCTGGCTGGATGGAGGATGAACAGGGATGGCCAGACGTGAACCGGGTAGCTGTCGAGGAAGTCGGCGCTGGAGGGCTGGTCGGTGTCGATGGCTGCGAACACCACATGCCTGGCGAGGGGCCGGAGAGACGGGTCGGGGAAGACGAAGGCGCGCATGCTCAGGCATGTGTGACACCAGGGAGCCCAGGCATCGACGACCAGGAGCTTGTGTTGCCGGATGGCCAATGCTCGCGCGGCCGGCAGGTCATTTTCGATGAAGCGGAGGGGATCGGCCGGGGATTCGGCGGCTCGAAGAGGGGCCGCATGCGGTGGCCGGGCGGGTGCGCATTGCGTCGAGGCCAGCGCGAGGCACAGGGCGAGCAGCCGTGCGAGGCGAAGCGATGGTTGCGGACGGCGAGGGACGAGGTGGACTCCCATGACGTCGGTCGTCCGCCGTGCTCCCGCTTGTTTCACCGGCCGTGCGTGGCAGCGCGCAACGGGGCGGTGGGGCAGCTTGGGGCAGCTCAGGGCTCTCGGTAGAACCGTGGCACGCGACGCGAGATCCCGGTGAGGATCTCCCATGGGATCGTGTCGGCCAGGGTGGCGATCTCCTCGGCCGTGACGACATCGGTTCCGCAAGGGCCCTGCTGGGCGCCGAGGATCACGACCTCGTCGCGCAGCGTTACGCCCGGTACGTCCGTCACGTCGATGGTGATCAGGTCCATCGAGACGGCGCCAACGATCGGGGCCGACTTGCCGCGAACCAGCACACGGCCCTTGTTGGAAAGCACGCGCGGGAGACCGTCGGCGTAGCCCACAGGGACGGTTGCAATGGTGGCGGGGCGAGAAGCGATCCAGGTGGAGGAGTATCCAGCGGTGTCGCCTGGGAGGATGTTACGCAGGGCGACGACTTCGGAGCGGAAGCGCATGACAGGGCGCAGGTCGCGTGTGATATCAGGTCGTGGTGACACGCCGAACAGGGCGATCCCCGGGCGAGCCATGTCGTAGCGCGCGCGTGGCAGGCGCATGACGGCGGCGCTGTTGGCCGCATGGACGACCTCGACGGGGAGCCTTCGGGCTCGCGCGGCGTGAACCGCTCCGTCGAACAGGTCGCATTGATGCTCGGTGCTCGCGAGATCGTCGGCGTCGGCGCTGGCGAAGTGTGTCATCATGCCGGACAGCCGGACCTCCGGGGTGGCCGCGAGCTTGTCGAGCATGGGTTCGAGCTTGTCGAGGCGAACGCCGAGGCGGGACATGCCGGTGTCGACCTTGAGATGCACAGGCACGGGGGGGGCCTCATGGAAACGGACCTCTCGTGCGAGCGCGTCGACCTGGGCCGGGTCGTAGACCACGGGGACGAGGTTGCGTGCGAGGACTTCTCCCCAGCCGTTCCCGTAGTAGCCGCCCATGACGATGATCGGTGCACGGATGCCGGCGTCGCGCAGCTCCACGCCTTCTTCAAGCAGTGCGACGCAGAAGCCGTCAATCCCGGCCCGTTCGAGGGTGCGAGCCATGGCAGGGGCGCCGTGCCCGTAGCCGTCAGCCTTGAGCACGCCGAACAGGCGTGACTCCCCGGCGTAACGTCGGAGCACACGCAGGTTGTGCCGAAGGTGGCCGAGGTTGATCTCGGCCCGGGTGGGGCGCACGGCGTCGGAGGGTTCGGCACGTCGGGGTCGAAGCACGCGGGGAGCAGGGACGGTGAAGGGGATGGCCATGATCAACCTCACGCGGCCTTATCGAACGCCCTGCGAAAGGTCAAGATTCCTGCAAAAGTGGTGCGCAGGCGAGGGGGAGGGCAGGGACTGTTCGTGGCTGACCAAACGGAAGCCTCACCGACGCAGTAGACGGCTGACAGCCGGGTGCTAGTATGGGGTTGTGCTGGTCGTACTACGGAAACTAGGACGCGGGTCACGAGCAGTGTCGGGCCGTCTGGTTCGAGCGCCGAAGAAGGGGGCCGTGATCGTCATCGAGTTTTCGGACGGGCTGCACGAGTATGTCACCACGCCGGTCAAACGCGTGCTGCGCGTGGTGGGGCAGGACATCTACTTCATCGAGACGGCCAACAGCCGGTACAAGCTCGAAGTGAGTGGGCGCGAGCAGAGCCTCGAGGGGGCGTCATCCGGCTGAGCACGTCGCGTCGTGCAGCGAACAGGCGAAACGGTCGACGAGGGGGTTGATCTCCGGGGGGCGACGTCGATAGTGTCCGCGCTCGCACGACCACCTGAGACATTGGGAGTACTGCAAGCAATGGGGAAGCGAGACAAGCGCAATTCGATGAAGATGAAGCGTCGGCGTGCGCAGAGCGCGAAGCACGCACGCCTCAAGCGCAAGGCCGCCGCGGTCAAGACGGTCCAGGCCGAGGCCACGACGCCGAAGCCCGCGAAGAACGCGGCGCCGACAACCGAGCCCGCCAGCGACGCGTAGCCAGCCGTCGAGCATCTCCCGACGCAGACTGTCCGGCCGTTTCCGTCAGCGGATGGTGACGGACGGGAAGTGTGCGTCTTCGCGGGATTCCGGGCGCAGAAGCGTGGTGGGTTCACCGAGCAGGCCGACGTCGCCGCTGGTGCGGCGCTCCTCGGTGAGACGCCAGTCGCTCTCTTCATACGTCCAGACCTGAGCGAGCTGGGTGACACGAAGGTCCTGCTCGTCGTTGCGTTGCCAGCCGACCGCGACGAACACGACGGCCTTGTCCTTGTCGGTGAACTGCAGCCCACGGAACTCGACGTCGACGATTCGAACGGACGAACCCCAGGCGCTGTGGTGCTCGACGAACTGGCTCACGGCCTTGGAAGACACCATCTCGGTGGCCACGTCCATGCGCCCGAAGCGAGTTGCCATGTTGAAGTTGTACGCGGCGTCCTGCAGCTTGGTGGAGCGAGTCTGGCCTGCGCAGCCCGCGCAGATGGGGATCCACAGCGCGACGGCGAGGGCGGCGAGCCCGACACGGAGGCGGACCGTGGTGCGTCCTGTGCTCATTGCCTCCCCATACCTGGCCTCGGCGCAAAAGGAAAAGTTCGTGGCCGAACCGGCGGCCCATTCGAGCTAGGCTCCGGGTTGAATGCCCTGGCGGATTGGCGTGGATGAGAACGGCCTTGGGCCCCAGTTGGGGCCGTTGGTCGTGACAGCGGTGCTGGCGCGGCTCAGCGACGCGGCGGCGCATCGGATGAACCAGGACCCGTCGCTGCTGATGCACGAGCGTCTCGCGGATTCCAAGCAACTGGTCGCGCACGACGACATCGCGCTCGGTGAGGCATGGGCGAGGGCGATGGTGTACAAGATGACGAGGCGAAGACCGTCGTGCCGCTCTGACGTGCTGGACGCGCTGGCGCTTCGGAGTCGGAGCGAGCTTCGTCGCCTGTGTCCGCCGCACGTGGAGCCGCAATGCTGGGCCCAGGTTCTGCCGTTCGTGGCGTCGCAGCCCGATGTCGAGCGCGCGGAGCAGGACCTGGCGGCGCTCGGGAGCGCGGGCGTCGATGTCGTGTGGGCGCGCAGCGAGATTGCGTGCACGCGTCGGCTCAACGACGCGTTGGCGGCGGGGCGCTCGCGGCTTGCGGTGGATCTCATGGCGATGGAGGAGCTGGTGCTCGCGGCGCGCGACCACGCGGGCGAGGATCTGCTGGCGGTCTGCGGGAAAGTCGGCGGGATGAGATCGTACCCATCGCGCTTCGGTCCGATGAACGGCAGGCTTTACGCGACGCTGACGGAACAGGCTGCCATCAGCTCGTATCGCGTGGCGGGTGTGGGTGAGCTGCGATTCGTACGCGACGCCGACGCGACGGATCCGCTGGTGGCGCTGGCGTCGCTGATCGGCAAGTATCTGCGGGAGGATCTGATGTCGCGGGTGGTGGAGCACTACCGTATCCACGACCCGGCGCTACCGAGCGCGAGCGGGTACCACGATCCGGTGACGGACCGCTTCGTCAAGGGCACGGCGCAGCATCGCCGGGCGCTCGCAGTGCCGGACACATGCTTCCTCCGCGAGCGTGGGGCGAGAGCGGCGAGATGAGCTGGCGCCGTTGGCTAGGGCACGACGGGGATGCATCGCGTACGGCGACCAACCGTATCCTGCGTGGTGCGCTGGCTTACGAGATAGCTCGATTTGGAGCGCCGATCGCCGTTGCGATGGGGTTGCAGACCACGTTCAACCTCGTGGATGCCTACCTGATCGCGAGGCTCGAAGCGGCGGTAGCGGGCCCGTCGTTGGGCGCGATCGGCATCTGCGACCAGATCGCTGCCCTGGGGACGATCGTGAGCTACGGCGTGTCCGTGGCGACGGCGGCGATGATCGCGCAACGGCAAGGGGGCGGCGACGACACCGGCGTCAAGCGGGTCGCGTGGCAGTCCTTGATCGTGGTGGCCGGGCTCTCGATCGTGTTCGGCGCACTGGGGCTTACGCTGGCAGGGCCTTTGATTCGCGATGTGGTCGGCGCCAAGGGGGCGGTGGCGGACCTGGCGGTGCAGTATCTGCGCGTGATCGTCGGGGGAAGCTTCTCGATCTTTTTCCTGCTTCAGCTCACCACGATCCAGCGGGCGCTGGGATCGAGCAAGACACCGGTGACGATGCTCGTGAGCGCGAACGTGCTCAACCTGGTGCTTGCGGTGCTGCTGGTGTACGGCCCGGGCGACGCTCCACCTGTGTTTTTCTGGGGACCGCCCGTCGCAAAACTCCTGCACCTGCCGCGCATGGAGGTTGTCGGCGCGGCATGGGCCACGGTCCTCGCGCGGGCCGTCGTCTTGGTACCGCTGCTGGTCGTCGTGGAGCTTCGGTACCGTCTGTTCACGGCCCGGATCAGGCGCGGGTTCGACGCTGCCCTGGTCCGACGGATCGCCGGGATCGCGTGGCCCGCGAGCTGTCAGTTCGTTGTGCGCATCCTGGCCATGCTGTTGACCCAAACGCTGGTGGCCAGGGCATTCACGACGTCGATGGATCAGCGGGCGAGCACGGCGTTGGGTGTGGTGTTTCGCCTGGAGACGCTGGCGCTTTTCCTGGCGATGGGGTGGGGCAGCGCCGCGCAGACGTTCCTCGCGCAGAACCATGGTGCAGGGCTTCGCGACCGGGCGCTGCGAAGCGGCTGGATCGCAGCGGCGTACAACGGCCTGATGATGGTGCTGCTCGCAGCCGTGTACCTCGCTCGGGGTCGGCCCATCATCGCGTTTTTCACCAACGACCCGGCCGTCGTCGACATGGCCACCGGCTATCTCCACACCCTTGCGCCGTCGTACCTGGCGCTGGGCACCGGCATCGTGCTCGGTAACGCCATCACCGGAGCGGGCGCAACGAGGCTGACGCTGGTCATGGACCTCGCGGTCGTGTTGTGCGTGCAGCTCCCGACGAGCTTGTGGGCGTTGCAGGGAAACGGTGCCGGCATGCAACGGCTTTGGTGGGTGCTGGTGGCCACGAACGTGGTGTTCGCGCTGGTGTATGCGTGGGTCTTTCGGTGGGGGCGATTTCTGGGGGGAGAGGTCCGGCTGGCGGGGCGCGACGGGTCCTGACTGGCGCGGGCTTTTCGCCAGAATTGTCCGAAAGAGCTTGGCCCGCCTGGCTTCGCTTCGCGCTATTATGATGCGTGCTTGCACGTCGCGGTGAACGGGAGCTCGGGCTCGGTGGCAGAACGCACCTCGATATGGAGAAACGAAACCACTTCCTCTCCAGGACGGCTATCGATCGTGGGGCAGGCAGTCAGCCCTGTGCGCATCTCGGAGCAGACGCGAAATGCCCGAACCGTGGCCGCTGCGCGGCTTGCCGCGGTGGCGGCCTTGCTCGTCGTGTTCCTCGTGTTCGGCCGAGTCGCCGGCGCATCGTTGTGTTGCGGCGGCGACCTGGTGCTGGCCGCGTACCTGCCGATTGCGGCTGGGCTATGGGTAGGGGTCAGACGTTCGGATCGCGTGGCCCGGCTTTCCGCCTATGCCTTGGCGGGGGGCGATGCGCCTGTCGTGGGCGTGATGCAGTGGTTGGCGCTGTCGCGAGACCCGTCGAGCCATGAGATCATCGGGACGATGGTCGCCGCGATGGTCCTTCTGGTCGCGGCGTCGTCGCTGTGGATGGACCGGCGCATCATTGCGTTGACCGCAGCGTCGGCAACGGTCGTGCAGGGCGCCATCGAGATCGCCTTCCTTGGTGACGGTCGCGCCCTTGCGTTGGTGCAGACGACTGCGCTGCTGCTCGCTGCGGCGGGGTTGATGGCGTACGTGTCCTGGCGTCAGGCATCGTTCGTGCGTGCGGCGTCGGATCTGCTCCTGGCCCAGCGCATGGCGGAGTATTCGGCGCGTACGGCGCAGCTTTCGGTGCAGAACCTGATCGAGCAGTCGCCGGATGCTGCGGTCGTGCATCGAGACGGGCGAATGCTGACGGCGAACGGGGCGTTTCAGGTCATGACGGGATGGACGCGCACGTCGGGCGCTGTGGTGGGGCCGCTGGACTGGGTTCACGCGGAGCATCACGCCGCGGTCGCGTCGAGCTTTCGCGAAGCAGACCGGACCGGCCTCCCGACGACGGCGGAAGACGTGAGGCTCGCGGGCGCGAACGGCACTTGGATCCCGGTCGAGGCGCGCAGCGTACGTGTGCTGTTCGAGGGCGAACCGGCGATCGCAACGGTGTTTCGCGACGTGAGCGAGCGCAAGAAGATGCAGGAGCACCTGGTGCTCACGGAGCGGATGGCGTCGATGGGGACGCTGGCCGCCGGCGTAGGCCACGAGATCAACAACCCGCTCGCAGCGGTGATGGGCAACCTGGAGTACGTGGAGGCGTTGCTCGAGGATCCGGGCGCCCTGTCGGAGAAGGACGGCCTGGCGGCCGCGCTGCGCGAGCCGGTCAGCGACGCCCGCGAAGCGGCGGAGCGCATCAAGGTGATCGTCCGCGATCTGCGGTTGTTCCTTCGCGATGCGGACGAGGGATCGCACCCGCTGGACGTGCAAGATGTGCTCGAGTCGGCGATTCGGGTGGCGTGGAACGCGATCAAGCACAAGGCGAAGGTGGTCCGCGACTACGGCGCGGTGCCGATGGTGGAGGGGAACCGCGCGCGGCTAGGACAGGTGTTTCTGAACTTGTTGATCAACGCCGTACAGGCCATGCCTGCCGGCCGGACGTCATCGGAAAACGAAATCCGCGTGGTGACCAAGACCTCTCCCCAGGGCGGCGCCGTCGTGGAAATCCACGACAACGGGTGCGGGATGACTCCCGAGGTCGCGAGGCGTGTGTTTGACCCGTTCTTCACGACCAAGCCTGTCGGGGAGGGTACCGGGCTGGGGCTCGCGATCGCGCACCGGATCGTGGAGGAGGTGGGCGGGCGCATCGCGCTTGCCACCGAGCCGGGCAGGGGAACGACGTTTCGGCTGACCTTCCCGCCGGTCGTCGACTCGTCCAAGAACCCGCCGAGCACGCCGCTTTCCGCTGGGGTGGTGGAGGGACGACGGCGGATGCTGGTCGTCGACGACGAGCAATCGGTGTTGAACGCGATGGCGCGCCTGATACGGGCAGAGCATCACGAGGTGGTGTCGTGTCGCAAGGCGGCCGAGGCGCTGGATCGGATCCGCGGCGGAGAGCGCTTCGACGCGATCCTGTGCGACATGATGATGCCGGAGATGACCGGCATGGACTTGCACGCGGAGCTGAGCAAGTTCGCGCCCGACCAGGCGCGACGGATGGTCTTCGTCACGGGCGGAGCGTTCACCCAGGCAGCGAGGACGTTTCTGGCGAGCGTACCCAACCCGTGCGTGCATAAACCCGTGGATCCGGTCAGCCTGAACGAGGCGGTTCTCAAGGTCGTGGCCTGACCGCGCAGCGGTGGGTCAGGACGGGTCTCGGCCGGACCGCAGCTCGGCCAGGGACTCATCGACGAGCGCAGCGATTTCGAGGTGACGAGCGTCCTTCCGGGGTCTGGCGCTGCCGGCGGCCAAGCGTTGCGCGGAGAGGGAAGCCTCGAGCGCGGCGATGTTGTTTTCGTCGAGCAGGTCCTCGCTCCGCCCTTTCTTTTTCTTGAGCCCGCCGAAGATCCGCGCGAGCCAGGAGCGTGAATCCTCGAAGACGATGTGATCGTCGGCCGCGACGGCACCGGGATCGCGCTGCATGCGCTTGACGAGCCGGGCATTGGAGGCGACCCAGTCGCGCGCCTCGGCGAAGGCGTCGCGTTGGGTGGAGTCGAGGTGGGCGACGAATCGATTGCCCGGATGGTCGTGGACCGCGGTGAACAGGGCCAGCGCGAGGCATAGATCCTGGACGGGCAGGGCCGTGGCCTGGTCGACATGGGCGCCGTGGCAGCCCTTGGAGTACTGATAGGACGCGTTGGCGAGCAGGACGCCGAACCCGAGCATGACGCCCGCGATTTCGCAGGTGGGCATCCATTCGCCAGGGGGCCATGCTTCGAAGCCGCCTGTCTCGAGCACGAACAGGTGTGCGAGCGAGGTTGCGAGCGATGCGGTCAGGCTCATCGGCGTGCGCGTGTCGCTCAAGCGCAGATCCACTCGGTACGCTCCGTCGCTCAACCGGGCCACCTTGGCGAGCGTCTTGGGGGTGCCGCCGCCGGGGCCGCATTGGGTGGTGGCGCATCCGCCGGTCGAACATCCGCCCGCCATCGACGCCATCTGGTCTCGATCATCGACGACCTGCAGCTCGACGTCGATGTCGGTCAGCGAAGCGTGCTCTTGCAAGCGCCAAAACAAGAGGTTGACGCTGCCCAGGTCGCCGTCGAACGCATCGGGGAAGAACTCGCCTGTGGGCAAGACCAGTCTTCGCGCGGCTTCGCTGCGGCCGTCTCGCGCGAGCAGGCTTGCGTAGCGGCGCACGAGCCAGCGCATGTTGGATTCGGTCGGCAGATCCATGTCCGGATTGTGGCACCGCGTGCGCGAGAGGCAAAGGTCGGCGCGCAAGGAGCCAAGGGCAAGGCAGGCGGAAGATCCCGGTCCGATGGGCAGGCTACGTCCGCGCCGGGTCGTGTCGAGCGGTCGGGCCGTACAATGAGCAGGGGCATCGACCGAAGCAGGCGGCAACGCGTCGCATCAAGCCTGATGGTTCCGCGTCTTCCGAACGCAGTGGGGGAAGCGGTATCAAGAAAATGCCCTCAGGGTGGATTGTTCATGCACCAGAGCGCCGGATTCAGGGTATCTACCTGCGTCTCATGAGTACCTATCTAGGCATCGACATAGGCGCCGAGACCGTCAAGCTCGTGGTTGTCGAGAAGCGAGGCGATCGGATCTCGATAGGCGCGCATCAACAGGCGAGTCATCACAAGGATCCGCACGCGGCGATCCGCACGTTGTTCGAGTCCATCGGGCAAAGCGGCGCGCAAGGGATAGCGGCGACAGGACGGCTGCAGCGGGTGCTGCGCGTGCCTGCGGTACCGACGAAGGCGGCGATGCGTCGCGGGTTGCGCTTGATCCATCCCGAGCTCGAAGCGGCGACCGTGATTTCGATTGGCGCGCATGGCTTTTCGGTGCTGGAGCTGGGCGCGCGTGGAGAGGAGTGGTTCCAGCAGAACTCGCGGTGCTCGCAGGGCACGGGCAACTTCCTCACGCAGCTCGTGCAGCGTTTCGGCATGACGGTGGAGGAGGCGTCGGAGCTGTGCGACTCGGTGAAGAACCCCGCGCCGCTTTCGGGTCGCTGTCCGGTGATCCTGAAGACGGACATGACCCACCTTGCCAACAAGGGCGAGGCGAAGGAGCGCATCCTGGCAGGGCTCTACGATGCGGTGTGCGAGAACGTGTTGACGCTCGTGCGGCCACGGCTTTCGCCGCCGGACGTGGTGCTCATCGGCGGGGTCGCTCGTTCGCATCGGGTGCGTCGCACGATCGGCCGTTGGCTGGAGAGCAAGGGGATGCGGCTGGTGCCGTACCGGCCGGAGCACGACGTGCTGGAGGCGGTGGGTGCGGCGACGCACGCGATGGAGCATCCGTGCGACGTGATGCCTGTGGAGCAGCTTCTCGCGACGGCGGTGGGGACGAAGCTGGAGCAGGTTCCGGCGTTGCGGAGCTCGCTGGACCGGGTGAAGCGGCTTCGGGCGCGCAGGGTCGACGTGGCATGGACCGAGGCGCGGGACGTGTTCATGGGGCTGGACATCGGGTCGACGGGCTCGAAGGCGGTAGCGGTCGAGGTCGGCACGGGGGAGGTGGTCTGGGAGACGTACTTGAACACGGAAGGAGCGCCGGTGCAGGCGGCGCAGTCTCTGATCGCGCGTTGGGTGGACGCTGTCGCGGATCGCGGGCGCATCCGTGCGGTTGGTGTGACGGGCTCGGGGCGCGAGGTGGTGGGCTCGTTGCTCCGCACCTGCTACGGCGACGAGCGCGTATTCATCATGAACGAGATTGCAGCGCACGCGCGGGGCGCCTCGCAGATCGATCCGGAGGTGGACACGATCTTCGAGATCGGCGGGCAGGACGCCAAGTACATTCGTCTCGACGGCGGGCGCGTGATCGACGCGGCGATGAACGAGGCATGCAGCGCGGGGACGGGGTCGTTCATCGCGGAGCAGGGCGCGAAGTTCGAAGGCGTGGGCAACGACGTGGTGAAGCTTGGGGCGATGGCGATCGGGGCCGACCGAGGGATCTCGCTCGGGCAGCACTGCTCGGTGTTCATGGCGGAGGTCATCGACGAGGCGATCACGCAGGGCGTGGACAAGGATGTGATCGTGGCGGGTCTGTACGACTCGGTGATTCAGAACTACCTCAACCGAGTGAAGGGACCGCGCACGGTCGGGCAGCGGGTGTTCTGCCAGGGCATGCCGTTCAGCTCCGACGCATTGGCCGCGGCGGTGGCTCGCCAGACTGGGCGTGACGTGGTCGTGCCGCCGAACCCGGGAACGATCGGCGCCTTCGGCATCGCGCTGCTCGCGCTCGACGAGCTCGGGGCCAGGGCGCAGCAGCAGCCGAGCTTGGATCCACAGGTGTTTCTGGGCGCGCGGGTCACGTCGAAGGAGACGTTCGTCTGCAACTCGACCAAGGGGTGCGGTGGAAGCGGCAATCACTGCCGGATTGACCGGCTGACGACGGTTGTGCAGGGAGTGACGCAGAAGTTCATCTGGGGCGGGAACTGCTCGCTGTATGACAAGGGCGTGGGGCGCAAGAAGCTGCCGGATCTGTCGCCAGACCCATTCCGTGCGCGTGACGAGCTGATTGACGAGGTCGTGGCGAGCACTCGGCGTGACGGTGGCGCACCGGTCGTCGGGATGACGGACGAGTTTGCGCTCAGGGGGCTGGCGCCTTTGTTCCTGACGTTTCTGTACCACCTGGGCATGGACACGAAGATGGTGCGCCATGCGACCGGCAAGACGCTGCGTCGGGGCATCGAGGGGGCGCGTATTCCGTACTGCGCGCCGATGCAGCTCTATCATGGTGTGTTCTTCGACCTGGTGGAGGACAAGCCGGACTACCTGCTGCTGCCGATGCTCGAGGAGCTCCCCGCGGTCTCGTCCGAGCAGTACTCGACGCTGTGTCCGATCGTGCAGGCGAGCCCGGACCTGGTGGGCAGCCTGATCGAGAACGACATCGGCAAGGCGCGGATCCTGCGCCCGATCATCCGCTTCGACGGCGCGGGCTACGAGGGCGAGTCGTTCCGGTCCCAGATGCGCAAGCTCGCCGATCACCTGGGGCGCGGGCATCGCTTCGAGTCCGCGTTGCGCCGCGCCATCGATGCGCAGCGCGATTTCGAGGACCGTTGCATGCAGATCGGCCGCGACGCGATCGAGTTCTGTCGGAACAACGACGTGGTGCCCGTGGTGGTCCTGGGCCGTCCATACACGATCCACAACGACGTCTTGAACTCGAACGTGCCGACGATTCTGCGGAGTCTGGGGGCGATGCCGATTCCGGTGGACTGTCTGCCGGTGCCGGACGATGCGCCCGTGTACGATCACCAGTACTGGGCGTACACGCAACGCAACCTGCGTGCGGCGGACTACGTTCGCAGGACGCCCGGGATGTACTCGGTCTTCTGCAGCAACTATGCATGCGGGCCGGACAGCTTCACGTTGCACTTCTATTCCTACATCATGCAGGGCAAGCCGTTCGCGGTCGTGGAGACGGACGGCCACTCGGGCGACGCGGGCACCAAGACGCGGATGGAAGCGTTCCTGTTTTGCGTCGACAGCGACCTGAAGTCGGACGCATCGAGCCGCAACCGGGCGCGCGACCTGAACGAGACGGAGCAGATGAGCTGGTCACTTCGGCAGGTCAAGGACCGCAACGCGCTGCTGCTAGTGCCGCGCATGGGGCCTGGTGCCGAGGTGGCTGCCGCGGCCCTTCGTGCAGAGGGGATTCGCGCCGAGTGCATGCCCATGCCCGACCGCGACGACGTCCGGATGGGGCGTCGGTATACGTCCGGCAAGGAGTGCGTCCCGATGATGTTGACCGCGGGCGTGATGCTCAACCGCATCGAGAAGGCCCGGAACACCGGCGAGACCTTCGCGCTTGTCATGCCCACCGCGCGAGGCCCATGCCGTTTCGGGGTGTATAACGTGCTGCACAAGATCATCCTCGAGCAGACGGGATGGAAAGACCGTGTCGGCGTGTTCTCCCCTGACGACGGCGACTACTTCCGCGAGACGTCGCCCGAGTTCTCGGCCCGCATGTGGGCGGGCTTCATGGCTCACGACCTGGTCGAGATGATGTTGCTCGACGTGCGCCCGGTGGAGCGCGTGCCCGGTGCAGCCAACCGGATCTACAAGCGCGCGATGGAGGAGATCATCGAGTGCATGGAGCGTCCGCCCAAGGGCTCGAAGAGCGCGATGCTGCGCGAGCTGTTCGGCGGGCTCTGGGGAACCCGCGAGATCGTCCAGCGTGCCGCCAAGGAGATGTCGGCGATCAAGAACCGGATGCGCGACGTGCCGGCGGTGGCAGTGGTCGGGGAGATTTACGTGCGCCTCGATCCGTTCGCCAACGACTTCATCGTCGAGAAGCTCGAGCAGCGAGGGCTCAAGGTACGGTTCGCACCCTTCATCGAGTGGCTCGAGTACACCTCCTACCTGGCTGAGGAGCGCGTGATCCAGAAGCGGATGCGTTCCGACGACAACCCGATCTCCATCGGGCTGACCGGGCTGACGCAGCGGGCCACGCTGGAATCGCTGTACGGCGTGGTGGCGAAGGAGCTGGGCTGGGGCAAGCGCACGACGGTGGCCCAGACGCTGGAGACGGCGAATCCGTATATCAACACGGCGCTGACGGGCGAAGCGGTGCTCACGCTGGGCGGACCGGTCCACGAGTTCCGCGAGAACCTGATCCACGGCGTGGTGGTGGTGGGGCCGCACGAGTGCATGCCCTGCAAGATCTCGGAGGCGCAGTTCGGCAAGGTGGCGGAGGAGATGAACCTGCCGTACCTCGTGTTCGAGCTGAACGGCGATCCCATCGACACCGAGGCGCTCGACCGGTTCGCCTACGACATTCACGAGGCGCACCGCCGGGGTCTGGGCAAGGAGCTCGGCGCCGTGCTGGCCCGCGGCGGCACGGACGCCCGCGTTCCCGACCGCAGCGGCGACGACCGGTTGGTGCCTCTTCGCGTTCCGTCGTCCATGCGACGCTCGAAGACCGAACCTTCCGCGCTCGACTGAGGCGGTTGACGGGATCGTCCGAAGCAACGCTCCGGCACTGACATCCGCACGGTCGACGACCGCATCCTCGGCAACGCAACGCCCGTGGATGAAGGTCGTCGGCCCGATGCGGGCTCTTCCTCGCGTTCGTCGCATCTCGCAAGGCAACGGCGCTTTCCACGCGCAGACATCGCCTGCGGCAGGGACGCGCTGGCGAGCTTGCCGGAGGGCAAGCGCGTCATCTACCTGCTAGCGAGCAGGCACGCCCCGGCCGAGATCGAGGACGACAGGGCAATGATCGCTGAGGTACGTGGCAGCGGCTGCCGACTCATGCTCCGGAGCGCACCGTGAAGACGCGCAAGACCCCTGGACCCTGGCGGTGGCGTGGGGATGGCCTGAAGCGAGGGAAGAGGAAAGGAGGAAGTGGTCCAGGGCGTGACCCTTTCCGCGGTAGTACTCGGTGCAGGGCAGATCGGGGGCGACTCTGCGGAACCCGGCATTGTCCCGCAGCAAAGCATCGATTGCGGTCAGTTCCTGCTCCGCAGAAACCGGCGGATCGCAGCCGCCACGCGAATCGCAGCCCATGGTGTTGAAGTCACCCGCGAGCACGACGTCCGGGTCGCGAACGCGCGAGCGCAGGTCCTCGACAGCGCGAGGAATCCTGGAGATCGACGTCTGCCGGTGCTCGAAGTCACGGTGGGACGTTCCGCTGTCGAGGTGGACCGAGACGAAGAACAAGCCGGGACCGCCAGGCCATTGAAGGAAAGCGCCATATCCTGGCCGGAGGTTCTGATCGCACGCGCCTCGTGCGGGATTGAGGGAAGCGACGGGCGCCTCGTGGGAGATTGCTACGTTTTTCGAATTGACCAGCAAGCCGACGTGTTGTCTGCCGCTGCCTTCGCAGTCGTCGAACCTGGCAATCCATGCGCTCGCCGTCGCTTGGTCGAGACGTCGCACGAGATCCTCGATCGCGGCGCGGCCGGTGGTGTCGAGGACGATCTCCTGCAGCGCGACGGCGTCGACGTCGAGCCAGGTGAGGATGCACGCGACCCACGCGATATCGGTGGCTGGTTGGACTGAGCGGCCGGGCAATCGTCCGTAGGGAAACCAGCGAAGGTTCCATGTGGCGAGACGTGGCGATTGGGCGGGACGAGGGAGGCGCCGACCCGTGGCGACCAGCGATTCGCACGCCTGGCGGCTGTCCCAGGGTGACTCGGTAAGGATATCCTGTCGTGAAGTGGCTGCGGCGGGAGCAGCAACGGGAGGCGGGAGAGAGGGGGCGCGCGGGGTGACGGGGTGCGGGTTGTCGGGGCGCCGGGCGCACCAGAGCAGGGTTGCGAGGGCGCCGATTGCCACGAGGGTGACTGCCACGCGGGCTCGGGTCTTGCCGTGGGTGCGGGCCATGAGGTCACTGTACCCGAAACGGGGTTGCGGGGCAGTGGGGCGGAGGAATTCAGTCGCTCGATGCGGGCAGTGGCTCGGTGACCGGCACGTCGCTCGCGAGATCGAGCGTCCTGGCGTGGTCGCGCACACGCTTCAGGAAGCTCGATCGCCACCTGTCGTCGCTGATGCGCTCGGCGCGATCGTCGAGGCGGTTGCGTGCGTCGATGAGCGCTTCTTTGGCCTTGAGCACGTGGCCGAGAGCCTGGAGGGCCAGCGCATAGGCGAGCCGGATTCGCGCGTCGTCTTCCGCGACCCCGCCCACCGATGCGAGGATGTCCATGGCCTGGGACGCGGCCACGAAGGCCTCCATCGGACGATCCATGAGGATCTGAGCGAGTGTTGCGAGGGCCTGTGCCCGCAACGCCGGCGATGGCTGGGCAGCGTCCACCGCCATGCGTGCTTCGCGCTCGGCGTCGTGAACGGAGCCGGAGAGGGCGAGGGCCTCGGCAAGATAGATGTGTCCGACGCACGCGGAGCGTGAATCGGGGGACTTGTCCAGCGTGGCGACACACGCACGCAATTGCTGGATGCCGAGGTCGACCTCACCGCGGCGCACGGTTGCGATACCCAGGTTCAGCCGCATGGTCTGGGCCTGGCTCAGGTTCGACGCGGTGGCCTCGGCGATGGCGCGGGACAACAGCTCACAAGCCTCCTCATAGCCACCGAGCAGCAGCATCGATCGGCCCGCGTTGCCCTTGCAGACACAGGCCCAACGGGTATTCCCCTGCTCCTCGAACGATCGAGCCGCGTCGTTGGTCAGTGTGAGGCTGTGGGCATGGTCGCCCGCGTGGGCGGCGAGCTCGGCCCTCATGAGCAGGGTCCAGGCCCGAACTTCGGGGTGGGCGGACTGCCCCTCCAGATCCGTCTGGATTCGCCCTACCACCCGCTCGACATGCTCCGGCCAGCCCGCCCGTTGCAGCGCTATACCGACCCGGCAGCAGGCCACGAGGTAGTCCGGCAGCACGTCGTCTTGCACGCGCGCCAGCGTCAGATCGTGCACGAGATCGTGCAGCCGCTCATGCGCACCCAGCTCGCTGCTCGCGCTCGCAAGCTCCGCCACCGCTTGCATGCGGAGGCGGGAGCCCGGGACGGCCAGATGGTAGGCGTCGAAGGCGTGGGCCTCGTGCATGGCCGCATCTCCGCGCCAGAAGCATGCGCGCGCCTGCAGCAGGCGCATCTCAGCCTGGGTTTCGGGATCACCCACGGCGGCAGTGACGACCACGTCCGCGACCCGCATAGCAATCGCAAAGTCGTTCCGGGCGAGGGTCTGCTGTGCAAGTGCGATGTAAGCGTCGATCGTCATGACACCCGACTCCGATTCCGGGGCCAGGTCGTCGTCGGCGCAGCGGGTGGTTTCTGGCGGCGCCGACGTCGACGGCTCGACGGGTGGAACGTCGCTTGCGCCACGCGCCCGATCGCGGGCAGCCTCCCCTGGCAGCAGGGCTTCGCGCCGGTCGAAGATCGTGTCGTCGTTGCTGCCGTCCATCGTCGGCGGTGGCGCCTCGGAGTCCATGTCGAAGTCGACCTCGATGTCCTGATTGGCATCAGACCGCGGCTCTTGCGCGAGCTGGCTCGGGGGGGCCGAGGGCGAACCTTGCGCCCGTCGGGCTGGCGACAGGGACGCCCAGAGGGGCGGCGGCACGACGGACCCAACTGGAGCACGAAGCTTCTGCTCGATGGACGCGGGCACAGACAGGCGGTGGCGGCTGAAGAGCGATTGCAGGTGCCCGTCAGGCTCGTTGTGGGACCAACGAAGCAGATCGCCGAGCACGGCGAGCATGGAGTCCGGGCGGTCCTGACGATTCTTCCGCAGCGTCTTGCTAACGATATCCGAGAAGCCCTTCGGGCAGTCGGGAACGATGTCGTGCAGCGGCCTCGCGTCACGCCTCATGATCTTGTCGAGCGCCTCCACATACGAGTCGGCCGCGAATGGATGGGCGCCTGCGACGAGTTCGTACAGCACGATGCCGATCGACCAAATGTCGGCGCGGCGGTCGACATCCTTGGCACCGGCAAGCTGCTCGGGAGGCATGTACCCCAGCGTTCCCATCACGCTGCCGGCCTTGGTCAACGTGCTCTGCATGCTCGCCTTCGCAATGCCGAAGTCCAGCAGCTTCGGGATCCGATGCCCGAAGGAGCCGTCTTGCACGAAGATGTTCTCCGGCTTGATGTCCCGATGCACGATCCCTTCCTGATGCACCGCTACCAGGGCGCCCAGAATGGGAACAACCAGGTCGAGGGCATCGCCGACAGAAAGCCGCCCGCTACGTTCAATCAGGACTCGCAGCGGAGCACCACGCAGAAGCTCCTGCACGATGAACAGCGACCCGTCGCTCGTCTCGCGCCCCATGTCGAGCACCTGAACGATGTTGGGATGCTCGACGCGCCCCCCGATCCGTCCTTCGAGGACGAACCGCTCGACCAGGGTGGATTCGGTCTGGAGCTCCGGCAGCAGCCGCTTTAAGGCGACCTGACGGGACGTCCACACGTTCTGCGCCGCGTACACTTCGCCGGCACCGCCTTCATCGAGGAACCGGTCGATGCGGTACCGCTCACCAACCATCTGCCCAGGTTCCCAACGCTCCGAATGGGACATGCATCCCCCAAGCAAGAAGCGAGACGGGGCCAGGCAGATCGCACCGGCTCTGTCTGCGATTCGAGCGAATGATGAAATAGTCGAATACCGTCGGTGGAGTCAAGCGCGCCCGTGTGGTGCGTGGCCGTTTGCGCGGCGGCGTCGTGGTGCTAGTCCGACCGTCGATGCACGGTGTCCCAAACCGCGCCCAGGGTTCGACCTCGCTCGCTGCCCGACACGGTTGTGTCGCGGCCGCCACGGCGCTCCTGGCCTTGCTGCTGACGTTGTCGGCGCTGTACGGATGGTCACGCAGGCAGGAGGCCGTGTTCGAGGCGGAATGCCTGCGAATCGCGCCTGGAACCCCGAGTGCAGCCATGGTGGCGCAGCTCGACCCAGCGTCAACCTACGTGCACGTCCTCGGCTGCTCGGGACCGGGCGGCCACCGGCCATGCGACCTGCTCATTACCCGGAGGTACCGGAGCTACCGGTTCCAATGCTGCGAAGCACTCCTGGATAGCCGTGGCAACGTCGTGCAGGTCGCGCACACGCGAGGAACCGATTTCGACCACTGGATGGGGCCTGCTCATCCGCATCGGGCTCGCTTTGCCCGCCTGCTGCTTCCGCTGTTGCCTTGAACACGACACCGGTCAACGACCAGGGCGAGCTGTCTCCGGCGCGTGCAACGGTGGACTCGACGGGCTGCCCAACGCCTGAATGCCCGGCCCCTGACGCAGCGTCTCGGGGGCCGACGATACGAAGCGTTGGAGCTCTCCGGCAATGTCGTGCACAGGCCGCCAGGCGTCCCAGCCATCGGTCCACACCAGCGCCGTCGCGGGAACCCGGTTCTCCTCGATGCCTCTGCGCAAGATCGACGCCGTCACGGGCCCGACCGTGATTCCACTGTCCGCGACATAGAACTCGGGCATGAACGAGATGGTCGGCGAGCGGCCGCGAACGCTGCGGGGCGCAGGCGGCGCCGAGGGCGGCAGAATCGACGGCGCACCCACGGATTGGAGGCCAGATTCCTCCCGGAGCGCCATGCCAGCCGGTGGGCCCGGATCCAGCGTGGGGAGCAACTCCCCCGCCGTGCGCCAAGCCGTCCACCCGTCGCGCCACACCACCGCGGACAGGGGCACCTTGCCTGCTTCGATCCCGTTGCGCAAGAGGGCGCCAGACACCGGGCCTACCATGGTGTCGCCATCAGAGACGTAGAAGCAGGGGCCGTCGTCGCCCGGAGCGCCGTCTGCAGCCGGCTCGGACAGCTCGGGCGCGCGCGGTGCCTGGAGATCGAGCCGACCGGCGGGCAGGGTCGACGGTGCGTGGCGCGGGAGAAGCGAGGGGCGTCCGAGCGCCAGCAGGCCATTGCCGGGGGGCGGCGGGGTTTCCGGTGGAATCGCGATCTCCGCAAGCTCGGCCTGAATATCGCTGATGGGCTTCCAATCTGCCCAGCCGTCACGCCAGACGAGCGAGGTTGGCGGCACCTTGCCAGCGGCGATTCCACGCTTGAGGAGCACGGCATCGATCGGCCCTACCGTGGTGTCGCTGTTCATGACGTAGTATCCGGCGATCTCCGGCGCCGCCGGCGGTACGGACTCCTGCTCAGCGAGGATCAAGCGGGGACGAGCGACCAGCGCGTGCTCGAGGGAAGATGCGAGCTCCTGGGCGCTCTGGAATCGCTCGTCGGGATCCCGATGGCAAGCCTTGGCGAACCATGCATCGAAGGCGGCGGGCAGGTCGGGTCGCCGCCCCGACGGTACGGGCAGCGGCGCCGTGCAGATGGAAACCAACCATGCTCCGACATTTTCCTGCTCGAACGGGATCTCGCCGACCAGGCACTGGTAGGTGACGATTCCGAGGGAATACAGGTCCGACCGGTGGTCCACTTCGCGTCCGGTCGCCTGCTCCGGGCTCATGTGCGAGAGCGTGCCTACCAGTAGCCCTGCGGAAGTGAGGCCTGCCGAGGCGGCGAGCGGCATCTTCGCCACGCCGAAGTCGAGCACCTTGGCGATCTCCACGCCATCTTCGTCGGGCACCAGGAAGATGTTCTCCGGCTTGATGTCGCGGTGGATGATCGAGGCTGCATGGGCCCGACCCAGACCCTTGCAGACTTGAGCCATGATCCGGGTGACGTCGCGAGGGCCCAAGACGCCAGTGCGCTGCAGGCGGGCGCCCAGACTCTCTCCCTCCAGCAGCTCCATGACGATGTATGGTCCTACGGCGGGGTCGATGTCGTAGTCGAACAACTGGACGACGTGCCTGGAGCCCAGCGATGCCGCGGCGCGCGCTTCGCTGCGGAATCGCGCAAGGGCGAGCGGGTGCTCCAGCAGCTCGGGCGCTATGATTTTGAGGGCGACCGTTCTGCCGATGGCGACATGCTCCGCCCGCCAGACCGCAGCCATCCCGCCCGCGCCGAGGGAATCGATGAGGCGATATCTCCCGCCGATGACTTGTCCAGGTGCCGCCATGCGATCGCCGTTCCTTGGGGCGACCATACGATAAAACCGCTCTAGCCGTCTACTGGAGTTTTGTTGGAATGTGGGCGCCGCCGCGTTGCGCTGTCGCGAATGCGCGTGTCGTGCTCATTTGCGCAGGTAGATCCCGATCGCAAGGAGAACCAGCGCGACCACGGCGATGACCGCGATCAGGGCGTAGGACGGGCCGCTCTTGCGCGCATGACGGGCAGGCGCCTCACGCTCGACGACGTCCTCGTCGCCGGACCCGTCGTCGAGGTCGTCCGCTTCTTCGGCGGGTGCGGGCGAAACCTGAGCGTGGCCGGTGTTCTTTTCGGCAGCAGCCTTCTCGGCAGCAGCCTTCTCGGCAGCAGCCTTCTCGGCAGCGGCTTTCTCGGCGGCAGCCTTTTCGGCAGCGGCCTTTTCCGCAGCAGCCTTTTCCGCAGCAGCCTTTTCCGCAGCAGCCTTTTCCGCAGCAGCCTTTTCCGCAGCAGCCTTTTCCGCAGCAGCCTTATCCGCAGCAGCCTTTTCCGCA
>Ga0272446_1000198_pt1 | contig 92729 bp, 77 predicted proteins | sample YNPCB0061_FD_194587 | JGI IMG/M metagenome (GOLD analysis project Ga0272446, IMG submission 194587) | Hot spring microbial mat communities from Yellowstone National Park, WY, United States - YNP-CB-006-1 | ecosystem: Environmental > Aquatic > Thermal springs > Hot (42-90C) > Sediment | place...
GCACGGTCTTCGATCAGCAGCAGCGCACCGCGCCACTCACGCACCTACGAAAGCGACGGCGGGCACCCCGCAAACGCGCGGCAAGGCCCTCTGTCGCCAAGGTAGCCGCATAGGTCCCCCGACGTGGTGACGAGGCTCCTTTGGGTGTTCGCCGCGCTGAGCGTGGTATTCGTCACCACGCTTGCGATGGCGCCCCTCAAAGGGTACATCACGGAGTGGCGGGACGCGCAGCGCAGGTACAATGACCTCGCCACGGAGAGGGGGACAGCGCCTGTGCCGGTGGGTATCCAGCAGATCTGGAAGCCGGAGCTGCAGGTAACGGACCGGTGTCCGACCTGCCATGTGGCGGCAGCGGGTGGTGAAGCGGCCGGGGCTGACAAGCTGTTTGCGGCGCACCCGGCGGTGCCTCACGACCCGGCGGACTTCGGGTGCACCGTCTGCCATGGGGGGCAGGGGCGGGCGACGACCGCGCGCGCGGCGCACGGCGAGGCGCATGGCTGGGCCGAGCCGTTGCTGGAACGTCGATACGCAAGAGCCGGGTGCGGAACGTGCCATACGGGGCTGGCGGTGTCGACCGTGGGACAGGTGGCAAAGGGGGAAGCGTTGCTGCGGCAGCTAGACTGTCTCGGCTGCCACAGGATCGACGGCGCGGGACGAGGCGTGGGGCCGGACCTATCGGCGATCGGGTTGAAAGGCGTATCCAAGAACTGGCTCGCGTCGCATCAGAAGCGTGCCGAGAGCGGCGCCGCGCCGTCGTGGAAGGCGGCCTATGCGCGTATCACGGACGACGAGCGCGAGGCGTTGGAGCGGTATCTGGGCAGTTTGGCGGGAACCGCGGATCTGAGGCGGGCCAAGGCATTGGCGAACAGCCTGGGTTGCCGTGGATGTCACAAGATTCGGGGTGTTGGCGGAACGGAAGGTCCGGATCTGACCCGCGAGGGGCTTGTGGACCCCGGCACGCGGGACTTCAGCGGGGTTCGCGGATCGCACACGGCGGCAGGGTGGTTGCTCGACCACTTCCTGTCACCGGGACGGGTGGTGCCGGGGAGCCAGATGGCCGATCAGTCCCTGACGCGAGACCAGGCCGAGACGCTCACGCTGTACATGCTCTCCCTGCGCGGCTCGGCCGTGGACGGCACCACGTTCTGGCCGCGAGACCGTTTGCGCGTCGAGCGTCTCGGCGAGCGTGAGGTTCCGCCGGACGGCGAGGCGGTATTCGCCGCGTATTGCTCGGGCTGTCATGGGCCGCAGGGGCAGGGGCGCCGATATGCGAACATCGGAGTGGTGTTTCCGGCGGTCGGCTCGGCGGACTTTCTGTCCGTGGCGTCGGACGAGTTGATTCGGTCGACCATCGTGAAAGGCCGCCCTGGAAGGAAGATGCCAGCATGGGGAGAGATGGACGGGGGGCTGACGGCGGAGGAGATCGACGCGGTTGCCGGGTGGCTGCGGTCGCTTGCGCCGGCAACGGATGCTTCGGGCGACGTCGCGCTGCCCGCAGGTGACGCTGGCCGTGGTGCACAGCTTTTTGCGACAGTATGCCAGGGTTGCCACGGTCCGAGGGGCGAAGGCGCCGAGGCCCCATCTCTTACGAACGCGGTGCTGCTTTCGGCAGCCACCGACCAATTCCTTGCGAAGACCATTCTGCGCGGACGGGTAGGCACCCCGATGCGCGCGTTCGGCCGACCTCAGCCGGGGTTCCCCACGCTCGATTCCACCCAGGCGGCGGACATCATTGCATGGCTGCGCGCCCAAGGGGGAGCGAGGCCGTCAGCACCGAAAGGCAATTGACGCATGGCCAATCACGACTCGATCCCGCGCCGAAACTTTCTCCAAGCCGCTGCCGCTCTTGGATTCGGGGCGCTACTGGCGGATGCCCGGGAGGCATGGGCCCTCGATGCCCCGACCATCGAGAACCCGCTCGAGCTGTACCCTTCGCGTGGCTGGGAGAGTGTCTACCGCGACCTCTACAAGGCGGACAGCTCGTTCACCTTCTTGTGTGCGCCCAACGACACGCACAACTGCCTACTTCGGGCGTACGTGCGAAACGGGGTCGTCACGCGAATCGGACCCACGTTCGGATACGGGAAAGCGACGGATCTTCAAGGCAACCAGGCGTCGGCACGCTGGGATCCGCGGTGCTGCCAGAAGGGGCTGGCGCTCACGCGCAGGTTCTATGGCGACCGCAGGGTCCGCCAGCCGATGATCCGTAAAGGGTTCAAGGCCTGGGTCGACGCGGGCTTTCCGCGCGACGCGGCCACGGGCAAGCCGCCGGCGGACTACTTCAAGCGCGGCTGGGACGGCTGGGAGCGTGTGAGCTGGGAGCAGGCCACCGATTACGTCGCTCGGGCGCTCGTCAACATTGCGACAACGTACACGGGGGAGAAGGGGGCGAGCTACCTGAAGGCGCAGGGGTACGAGCCGGAGACGATCGAAGCGACGAAGGGGGCGGGAACGCAGGTGCTGAAATTCCGCGGCGGGATGCCGCTGCTTGGCATCACGCGGGTATTCGGGATGTACCGCGTCGCGAACGCGATGGCCCTGCTCGATGCCAAGCTGCGGAACGTCGGGCCGGACCAAGTTCTGGGGGGCCGGGGTTGGGACAACTACTCGTGGCACACGGACCTGCCCCCCGGCCACACCATGTGCACAGGCAGCCAGACGGTGGAGTTCGACCTGTACTCGGTGGAAAACGCCAGCCTGGTCCTCGTGTGGGGCATGAACTGGATTACCACCAAGATGCCGGATTCGCACTGGCTGACCGAGGCGCGGGTCAAGGGGACGAAGGTGGTGGTGATCGCCTGCGAATACAGCGCGACGGGTAACAAGGCGGACGACCTGATCGTGGTGCGGCCCGGGACGACTCCGGCGTTGGCACTGGGGCTTGCGCACGTGATCGTGCGGGACAAGCTGTACGACGCTGACTATGTCAAGCGGTTCACCGATCTGCCATTGTTGGTGCGGATGGACACGCTGCGGCGGTTGCGCGCCCAGGATTTGAGCGGCAAGGCGGAGCAGGCGAAGCTGACGAATCAGACGCGCGTGGTCGCCAAGAGCGATGTTCTCCCGCCGCCGGGCAGGCAGTCGGACCAGCTCATTCCCGAGGAACTGCGGGCCGAATGGGGCGATTACGTGGTCTGGGACGAAAAGAGCAAGAAGCCGGCGACGGTATCGCGGGACCTGGTGGGCAAGAAATTCGACGACGCGCACCTGGCGCCGGCGCTGACGGGCGCCTTCCAGGTGACTCTCGCGGACGGCACCAGCGTGGAAGCGCGTCCGGCCTTCGATCTCATCGCGAAGTATCTAGCGGACAACTTCACCCCGCAGGCGACGAGCGAGGTGACGTGGGCGCCCGCGGACGTGATCGAGGCGCTGGCGCGGGAGATTGCGTCGAACCGCAACAAGACTCTATTCGCGGTTGGGATGGGGCCGAACCAGTTCTTCAACAACGATCTGAAGGACCGGGCGATCTTCTTGCTAGCGTCGCTGACCGCGAACGTGGGCTACCCCGGGGGCAACGTGGGCAGCTATGCCGGAAACTACCGCGTAGCCCTTTTCAACGGCGTGGCGCAGTGGATTGCGGAGAATCCGTTCGACATCGAGCTGGACCCATCGAAGCCGGCGCGCGTGAAGCAATTCTGGAAGCCGGAGTCGGCGCACTACTACAATCACGAGGACCATCCGCTCAAGGTCGGCAAGAAGATGCTGACGGGCAAGACACACATGCCCACGCCGACCAAATCGCTGTGTTTCGCGAACGCGAACTCGATCCTCGGCAATCTCAAGTGGCAGTACAACGTAGTTGCCAACGTGCTTCCCCGAATCGAGATGATCGCGGTGAACGAGTGGTGGTGGACGGCATCGTGCGAGTACGCGGACGTGGTGTTCGCGGCGGACTCGTGGGCAGAGCTGAAGCATCCGGACATGACGGCGTCGGTTACCAACCCGTTCTTGCAGATCTTTCCGCCGACACCACTGCCTCGCGTGTTCGACAGCCATGGCGACGTGGAGATACAAGCCATGGTGTGCGAGCGGCTTGCGCACCTGACGGGCGACCAGCGCTTTGCGGACTACTGGAAGTTCGTGCGTGAAGGGCGCACGGCCATTCATCTGCAGAGGATTCTCGACGCGTCGTCGAGTACGGCGGGGTATGATGTGCAGGAGCTCATCGCAAAGGCGCTGGAAGGGATTCCCGCGCTGATGATGACGCGGACCTCCCCGCGTCTTGGAGGCTACGAGGAGATCCAGGACTCACGACCGTGGTACACGAAGTCGGGCCGTATCGAGCTGTATCGCGACGAGGCGGAGTTCATCGGGGCGGGGGAGAACCTCCCGGTGCACCGCGAGCCGGTGGACGCCACCTTCTACGAGCCGAACGTGGTGCTGGGGGCGCCGCACCCGTGCTTCCGCGCCGAGGGACCGGAGGCGTACGGGGTGGACCGGGCCGACCAGTCTTGCGAGGTACGGCAAGGCCGCAATGTGATTCGCTCCTGGGCGGAGCTGCAGGGCACCCGACACCCTCTGTTCGACCAGGGCTACCGGTACATCTTTCACACGCCCAAGTACCGCCACGGCGCGCACACCACGCCTGTGGACACCGATATCGTGGCGGTCTGGTTCGGCCCCTTCGGCGACATGTATCGGCGGGACAAGCGCATGCCTTTCGTGGCGGAGGGATACGTGGACATCCACCCAGCCGACGCGAAGGAGCTGGGGATCGAGGACGGCTACTACGTGTGGGTGGACGCGGATCCGTCGGATCGGCCGTATCGTGGGTGGAAGAAGGAAGACGCGTTCTACAAGGTATCGAGGCTGATGTGCCGCGCGAGGTACTACAACGGTACGCCGCCGGGGGTGACGCGCATGTGGTTCAACATGTACCAGGCCACGCCGGGCAGCGTGCGGGGCCATGAAGAGCGCGCCGACAAGCTGGCGAAGAGCCCGGAGACGGGTTACCAGGCGATGTTCCGGTATGGCGGGCACCAGAGCGCGACGCGCGGCTGGCTCAAGCCGACGCTGATGACCGACTCGCTGGTGCGCAAGGAGCTGTTTGGGCAGAAGCTGGGCAAGGGGTTCTTGCCGGACTCGCACTGTCCGACTGGCGCGCCGCGCGAAGCGATCGTGAGGATTTCGCGAGCCGAGCCCGGAGGCGCGAACGGCAAGGGGCTGTGGCGACCGGCGGCGGAGGGCTTGCGTCCTGCGTACGCGAACGCTGACTTGCAGGCATATCTCGCGGGCTCGTTCATCAAGGGGAAGTGATTTCATGGCGCTCGTACACAACTGGCAGATCGGCAGGGCGATGTCGTACTGGTACCCGGAGGCGCGGCCCAAGCGTCAGATCGGCGCGGTGTTCGACACCAACAAGTGCATTGCGTGCCAGACCTGCACGCTCGCGTGCAAGACCACCTGGACGTCGGGTCGGGGCCAGGAGCAGATGTTCTGGAACAACGTCGAAACCAAGCCATACGGGTTCTTCCCGCTCGGTTGGGACGTGAAGCTGCTGGCGCAGCTCGGCGCGCAGAGCTGGGATGGCGACAAGTACGCAGGCAAGACGATCTTCGAGTCCGCGCCGGCGGGTGAGCGGGTGCTCGGAATTCGGCCCGACGACATGGACTACGCGCACCCGAACATCGGGGAAGACGAGATTGTCGGGCAGGTAGGGCGTGGCGGACACTTCTTCGGAACGCACCAGGCGTGGATGTTCTATCTGGCGCGGATTTGCAATCATTGCACCTACCCGGCATGCCTGGCGGGCTGTCCGCGGGCGTCGATCTACAAGCGGCCGGAGGGCGGCATCGTGCTGCTCGACCAGAACCGCTGCCGCGGATACCGGGAGTGCGTGCGCGCTTGTCCGTACAAGAAAGTGTTCTACAACCCGCACACGCGCACGTACGAGAAGTGCATCGCGTGCTTTCCGAAGATCGAGGTTGGAGAGCAGCCGCAGTGCTTCGTCAACTGCATCGGCAAGATCAGGCTGCAGGGCTGGATCAGCACGCCTGACAAGGTGCGGGAGGACAGCCCCGTCGATTACCTGGTCCACGTGCGCAAGCTCGCGTTGCCCCTGTTTCCTCAGTTCGGTCTGGAGCCGAATGTCTACTACATTCCGCCGGTCCATGTGCCGACGCCGTTTCTGGTGCAGATGTTCGGGCCGAGCGCGCCCAAGGCGGTCGAGACCTACCGGCATGCGAGGGAGGACAGGACGTTGGCCGGGCTGCTGGCGCTCTTCGGTTCGACGTACAGGACCATTCCCCGCTTCAAGGTGCTGGACGACACGGCGATTGCCCTGGATGACAGCGGGCAGGAGCTGGTGCGCGTGCCGATCCGGGAGCCCGTGTTCGTGCGTGCCGCGAAGGATTCGAAGCGCGGGGTGTGGCGTATGAACACGCCGTGACCGTTTCGGAGGCTGGTCGAGGAACAACGGAGAGGCGAACATGGGTCATCGAACCGAAACGTCCTGGCAGGGGGTGGCTGTGCTGGGGGTGCTGACGCTCTGGGGGGCGGCGGGGTGCTCGAAGGCGGCCGGCGGTCCCGCGCCCACACCGACGGAGGTCCGTGCGAAACCTGCACAAGGCGGCCTGCCGCGCACCGATCCCAATGCCGCGAACTGGAGCCACGCTCCGGAGCACGTCGCGCGGCTTCTTCTGCAGGACCAGGCCGAACCCAAGCTGGACAAGCGAAGCGTGGAGGAGCTTCACGTGCGCGCGCTGCTCGGCGATTCGTGGCTGGCGATCCGGATGCAGTGGGCTGACGATACGCAGGACGACAAGGAGAATGCGTCATCGTACAGCGACGCGGTGGCGGTGCAGTTTCCGATGCTCGCAGGCGGAGACGTGCCGGATGGCGCAATGGGGCAGAAGGGGCGTCCGGTTCGAATCCACGTATGGAAGGCGGCATGGCAGGCGCAGCTTGACAGCGGCGTGGACAACGTGTCGCGCTTGTATCCCAATGCCGGCAACGTCGGAACGTACCCGTCGGCGGCGGCGCCCGCGAGCGTGCAGCCCGAGATGAGCGCGCGGTACAGCCCAGCGGTGCATGCGGGTAACCTGATGGCACTGAGCCGCACCGACGCGCCGGTCCAGGATCTGGTTGCCGAAGGGTTTGGAACGCTGATGCCAGCGGAAAAGCAGGTTGCGGTCGGACGAGGTGTATACGACAAAGGGCATTGGACGGTGACGATCGCGCGTCCGCTGGACGTGGAGGCGACGGCGGCGCTTCGGGCAGGCACGCAGACGTATGTGGCTTTCGCGGTGTGGAACGGGTCGGCGCAGAACGTGGGCGCGCGGAAGATGCGAACGGGTTGGATTCCGCTGCAACTCGAGGCCGCCCCATGATGCAAGAACATCCGGCGGTGACGACAGGCGAAACGTCGTGCAAGGCCGTTTGCGCTGGCACGATGGAGCTTCCGGGCGTGGATGTGCTGCTCGCGGACGCCTCGCTGCTGCGCGGGCTGTCCGTCGCGCTGCGCCCACCGGCGCCGGACCTGCCCAGAAGGCTCGTCGCGCTGGCCGGCGGGTTGCCCGCGGAGGCTGCTGCAGCCTTGGAGGCGCTGGCTGGGCTGGCGACGCCGGAGCTGGAGTCGCATTATCACGCAACGCTGGGACCAGGGGGCGTGTGCCCTACAGGCGAGTCGGACTACTCGATGGCCGCCGCGATGTCCAAAGGCACCCTGCTCGGCGACGTATGCGGCTTCTATGCAGCATTCGGATTCGACCCCTCACGGGAGCTGCACGACGCGCCGGACCATGTGGCCATTGAGCTTGCCTTCGGGTCGTATTTGCTCACCAAGACGGCGTATGCGATCCATGCCGGTCGCTGCGAGCAGGCGCATGTGGCGTTCGAAGCCTGGCTCGGCTTCCGGGCGGACCACCTGGATCCGTGGGTCGGCGCGCTGTGCGACCGGATCGAGGAACGGGCGCCGTGCGAGTTCTATCGGCTTGCGGGACGGCTGCTCAGGCATGCGATCGTCGTGAGCGTCGAGCGCGAAGATGCATGTCGGGCGGCCACGAGCGGGCCGTGACTGCGGGATTGGCACACCGTGCGGACTCAGGAGGATATCCGTCGCCACGTCATCGCGACGGAGGAGAGGCCGCGACAGGCAGGAGGCTCAGGGGACGGTCGCATCCTTGTACACGATGATCGTGTATCCGTCGGGGGTCGTGCCGTTGCTGCTCAGGATGTAGATGTGATCGCCAGAGGCCAGCGGAGCAGGTGTGCTCTGATCGTATGGGAAAGTCTGCGAAGCGTTCGCCGGCACGACACCGTACGTCACTGGGCTTGCAATGCCGGGCGCGCCGTTCGCGCTGATCATCCACTTGTAGCTGGACTGCGCGTCGATCGCGTACAATAACTCGACCGGCACCGCAGGAGTCCACGAGATCTGGTTGCCATTCACCGTGAGGGTCAGGTCGTAGCTGTCGTATCCCTGGTCGAGCGTCAGCGTCACCGATTCCGTTGGGCACCGGTCCATCCAGCGCTCGCCATACCGGGACTGCGTGTGATTGGGCTCCGGCTGGGTCGACAGCATACCGAAGATCGTCAACCCATCGATCATCGCTACCGTTGCGGTGAAGGATCCGTCGGCGCCGGACGTCACGGCAAACGTGCAGTTCTCGTAATACTCGCCGCAAACCGTTGCCAGCACCTCCGACTCGATCGTGTCGTCGTACGCGTAGACAGTGGCACCGGCGACCGCGTGTCCACCCTTGTCGCGCACGGTTCCGGTGATGGAGCACAGCGCTACCTGAAGCATCTTGTCGGCCGTGAGCTGGATGGTGCCGAGGTCCGTGCAGCCTCCCTCGGAGGAGGTTGCCTGATCCTTGCCCACCTCGAACGTGCCGCCGTCATAGACCTTTCCCTCGTACGTGATGCGCACGCTCACGCTCTGGGTCTCGCCGGTTATTCCGTCCTGGTCCACGTCTTCGCCCGCGTCCTCGCTCCGCATCACGTCGACGCTGAACCGGCCGTCCGGTCCTGTGGTCTGAGGTGACGACGTCCCGTTGTACGTGGTGCCGCGGACCGATACGGTGGCGCCGGCTGCCGGGTTGCCGTTGGCGTCGAGGATCTGCGCGGTCACGCAACCATGCTTGTCGATCGGCCAGTCGACGTTCCAGTACGAGAAGTGATTGACCTCGCCCGTGGCTACCACGATCCCCTGGAAGGATCCGTCGCGGATCGATGGCAGATCGCTCTCGGGGATGATCGCGCCGGTGCCGTCCTCCAGGTACCCTTCACCGTCGCGGACCCAGGTGCCGAGGTTCTCGTCGAACGCGTACAGCGGCACTTCGATCCGATCCGAACCGGGCTGGATGTCCGTCACGATGCCCCATGTGTCGATCGGCATGGTCATGCGGAGCGTGGCGGGCGAGGACAGCTCATGGATGGGGTCGCCGTTGGCGTCGGTGAGCTCGACGGCGGAGAACACGCCCGAGATGAGCAGCTTGCCCGTGCTCTCTTCGAAGCCTCCCGGGAAAGCCTCGGGCTGCGTGACCGGGTTGAACACCCGGGCGGACCCGGAGGCGCCGTCGGGCAGGCCGTCGATCTTGAGCTGGCTGCCTTCGATTGTGCAGGATCCTTGCGTGCATTTCAGAGCCTTGAGCTCGTTGAGCGTGACATTGACGATCGCCTCGCCGTTACCGCCTGCCACGATGGTGCGGTATTGGGTTGCGAGGCCCTCGTAGCGATAGCTGAGCACCACGCGATCGCCGGCCGCGACGTTTACGCCGATCTGGTAGTCGCCGTTCTCGTCGCTGGTTGCATGCACCATCTCGTTGTCCGCGATGGTGCCATCCTTGTTTAGATCGATGCCGGCCGCGACATCGGCGTCGGAAAGCGGTGAGGGGGTGCCGCCGCCGGAGCTGGCCTCGACGATGCGGCCGTGCACGACGAGGCCGTCTCCGGCCGGGCCTCCCCCGCCCGCGCCGCCGGCAGCGCCGCCTCCGCTGCTGTCGGAGGAGCCGCACGCGGCGAGCGTGCCAGCCACGATGAAGGGAACCAGGGTAAGCCGCAACAGAGTCTTCGTGTCATTGAAGTACATAGGAACCTCCGGATGGTGCTTACGTACTCCGCGAGGAGAACCTTCCTCCGGCCACCGTGCGACATCGCGACGACCGATCCACGGGCCGGAGCCGTTCATCGCGTCCGAACGCCCAGCACAAGCGTCTGCATTCGGTCGGGACGGCGTCCCAACGAACTGAACAAAGTCGTGTCGGTTGCGAATCGACGCTTGCGGGCCATGGCCGGCCGCCGGCCTCGCCGCGTCCACCCGCCGTGGGCATGCGGTGTGGCACGCCGTGCGGGGCAAACGAACCCTGGGTGGACCGATCGCATCCTCGCGGAAACAAAGCTCTTGCGCGGCCAAGGGCGCCTGGCTAAAGTACGCGGCCCGCAACGGTTCCCCACCCGGGGGACCGGCGCACGTCCCCATCGTCTAGAGGCCCAGGACACAGGGTTTTCATCCCTGGTACACGAGTTCGAATCTCGTTGGGGACGCCTCGGGGAGCATGTATGCCGCAACGCCAAGGCGGGGCGCTTCGCCCTATGCGCCGCGCGCGTCACGCGCTCCCGGCCTCCTGAGTGCGCCCGTGAGTTTCTTCCTTGTCGACGTCGAAGCCGATGGTCCCATCCCGGGCGACTACTCCATGGTCAGCCTGGGCGCGGTGCTCGTGACGCCATCCCTCGACCGAACGTTCTACGGCCGGCTGCGCCCCATCTCCGACAAGTGGATCCCCCAGGCCCTGGCCGTCAGCGGACACGACCGCGAGCAGACCCTGGGCTTCGACGATCCCGCTGACGTCATGCAACGGTTCGCAGCATGGATCCATCGATGCGGTCAGGGCAGGCCCGTCTTCGTTTCGGACAACAACGGCTTCGATTGGCAGTTCGTCAACTGGTACTTCCACCACTTCATGGGGCGCAATCCCTTCGGCCACTCGTCGATGAACCTCGGCTCGTTGTACAAGGGGCTGGTGCGCGACGTTCGGCTGAGCTTCAAGCACCTGCGCAAGACCACGCACAACCACCATCCGGTCGACGACGCCCGCGGCAACGCCGAGGCGCTGCTCGCCATGGTGGACATGGGTCTCAAGATCAAGCTGGTGTGACCATCACCGGCTGCGCACGACCGACGTCTCCCAGCCGTCGTATTCGCCGTCGTGCTCCTGCGCGTGGGCGATCAGGCTCATGACCACATCGTGGATCTCCTCGAGATCGACCACGTCGATGCGGTAGATCTGCGCGCAGAACCTGCGATCGCTCGTCTCATCTTCATACGCCGACTCCAGCTCGTAGCCGTCCTGGGTGACCGCGCGCAGGAAAGCGTCGCGTTGGCGTGCCGTGTCGAAGTAGGCCCAGTGGTCGACGCGGCGCGGGACGCTCGTGTCGTCGCCCTGCTCCATCAGGACCTCCACCACGCTCCGGTCACTCATCCATTGCTGTCGCTCCTCATCCGGACACAGGAAGTCGAAGTAGTGGGACCACTCGGGATCCGCGGTTGCATCGACCTCGAACTTGCGCGACCGCTTCTTTCCAATGGCGCTACCAACGACCTCCCGCAGGCGATCCGTCAGCCCCGGTGGACCGAACAGGCGCAGGAGCCACATGCCGTTCCAGCGGACCCGGCCCACCAGGTGGATGTCAAGGGCGCCGGCGCGTTCGCGGATGATCTCCTCGATCTCGAGCAGACGATCGGCGTCGCCTGCTTCGCCCAATCCGTGGGGTCCTGGCTCCAGGATCTGCAAGTCGCACCGGTACAGCGTGTCGGCGCCGGCCAGCGGCGCGTGCGAGCGGTACCACAGGTTCAGGAAGAACGACGCCGCGGTGTCGTCGATTCGCGTCAGGTAGAAGTCCCACTCGTCGGGAACGGAATCGGGCAGCGTCGTCGTGACGTGGTCGTTCATGGAAGCTCCGCGGGTTGAGCCGGAAGCCTACGACCCGCGGTCCGCGGTGTCACGGGCGGCACGACGATTTGGAGATGACTGCGAGGCAGGTAGCCCGTGAGCTAGGCACGGCGCAGCACCGCTGCGAGAACCTGGGCGAGTGTCTTGATGTCGTACGGCTTGGTGATGAAGCCCGCGACGTCCGCTCCGCGCGACTCCTGCTTGAGCTGCTCCTCGCTGAACCCGCTCGACATGATCACCGGTATCGACGAGTCGAGCCGCTTGATCTCGGCAAGCGCTGCGATGCCGCCCATCCGGGGCATCGACATATCCAGGATCACGCAGTGGATGTCGTCGTGCGCTCGCAGCACCTCGATCGCTTCGATCCCGTCCCTCGCGGTGACCGTGCGGTAGCCGAGACGCCGAACGATCCGCGCGCAGACCTCGCGTACCGCGTCCTCGTCGTCGACCACCAGGATCTGGCCGACCGACTTTTCCTGGTGTTGCCGTTCCTCGACCGGACGCAGCTTGACCGTCTGATCGGGTGAGCATGGGGGCAACAAGATGCGGACACGGGTTCCCTTGCCGGGGTCGCTGTCGACCAGCACCGCGCCGTGATGCGCGCGAACGATGCCCTGCAGCGCGGCCATTCCGAGCCCCCGTCCCGCGCCCTTGGTGGAGAAGAATGGGTCGAAGAGCCGTTCCATCGTGGCCGCGGGCATGCCGCGCCCGTCGTCGCGGACTTCCACGTATGCATAGCGTCCCGGGGGCAGGCGCACCTCCGTGCGGTTGCGCTGCATCGTGCTCGCGTCGAAATCGGAGATGCCGACGCTCAGGTCGATCGCCCCGGCACCATCCCCGATGGCGTCTGCGGCGTTGCTGACCAGATTCATGAGCACCTGCTGCATCTGACCGAGGTCCGCCTCCACGCAGGCCGACGCGCCGGGCAAGTGCACTCGCAGGATCACATGCTTGGGGATCGACGCCTGCATGAGCGGCACGTTGTCCTTCACGACCTGCCCGAGGTCGACACGTGCAAGCAGGAACGCTCCCTTGCCTGCAAATGCGAGCATCTGCCGGGCCAGGTCGGCTGCCTTGCGCGCCGCCTGCATCGCCGTTTCGAGGCCGGTTCGAACGGAAGTTCCGACCGGAATCTCCTCGCAGGCGAGGTCGAGGTTGCCAAGAATCGCGAGCAGCAGGTTGTTGAACTCGTGTGCGATGCCGCCCGCGAGAACGCCCAGGCTCTCAAGCTTCTGAGCGTGAAACATCTGACGCTCCAGGGCGAGCCGCTGCTCCTCCGCCGACTTGCGGTCCGTGATGTCGAAGGCGATGCCGCACACGCCGTAAAGCACGCCCGCGCTGTCTCGCAGCGGAAACCTGTCGACCAGATGCGTGCGCTGACTGCCGTCGCTCAGCGCCACGGCCTGCTCGCGCTGTTGCGGAATCCCCGTCTGCAATACCTCCCGGTCGTGCTCGCAGAACGGGATCACGGCCCGGCCGGCCGGCAGCTCGTCATCCCTCTTGCCGCGCACCTGCTCGCGCGTGAGGCCCATCAGCCCTTCGAGCGCCCGGTTGATCGTGACGAACCGGCCTTGCGTATCCTTGATGAAGATTAACGTCGGTGTGCCGTCAATGACGTCGTGCAGAAGTTGCTGCTGCTCGCGAAGCGCGCGCTCCGCCGCCAGCTTTTCCGTCACGTCGCGCCACCCCAGCACTGCTCCGGTGATCGCTTGGCCATCCTTCAGTGGGATCGCCGTGATCTCCACGATGCGATCGCCCCGCTGCGGATCCGCCACGACCGTGAGCTGGTCGATCACCATCTCGCCCCGCAACGCACGGCTCGAAGCCCGCATCTCCGGCGCGAGTGGCTGGCCGTCGAGCGTTCTCATCTTCAGGTCGATGCCGAGCTGGTGGCAGCCCGCCGCGTCGGTGCCTTCACTCTCGATGCCGAACACCTCCCGCGTCCGACGGTTGACGCGAACCGGATGGCCCTGCGCGTCGTAGACGATGATCGGAAACGACATGGCGTCGAAGATCGCGTCAAACTCAGCCAGCCTGCGCGACGCCTCCGCCTCGCGCTCCCGCAAGGCCGCCTCCGTCGCCTTGAGGTCCGTGATGTCGACGAACGTGGCCACCACGCCGTCGACCGTGCCTTCGAGGCGCCGGTAGGGCAGGAACCTGGCGGCGAACCACCGATCGCCCGACGCGGTGCGGACCTGACGCTCGATCGCCTCGTTGGATTCGAGCACGCGGCGGCAGTCCGCGATGAGGTCCCCCAGCTCCACCTTGGGTGCAAGGTCCTCGAGCGCGCGGCCCACGTCGGCCTCGATGAGGTGGAACACGCCACGCGCCGCGGGCGTGTACTTGGTGATGCAGAGCCGCGCGTCCAGGAAGATGGTGGCGATCTGCGTGGCGGCCAACAGGTTCTGCAGGTAGTCGTTGGCTTCCGACAAGGCGGCTGCCTTCTCGTGTAGGTCGGCGTTGAGCGTTTCGAGCTCCTCGTTCGCCGATTGCAGCTCCTCGCGCGAGGTCTGCATCTCCTCGTTGGCGGATTGCAGCTCCTCGTTGGTCGAAACCAGCTCCTCGTTGGAAGAACGGAGCTCCGCGTTGGCCGTTTCCAGCTCCTCGATGGCTGCCTGCAGCTCGCTCCGGGTGGCGTGGAGCTCTGCTTCAAGCTGCTCGAGGACCGGCTCGTCGGCGTTCGGCGGCGACACCATCACGTCGGTCGCAGCGGCGCTGTCTTCCAGCACCACGGCGAAAAGCGGGCCGTGGGGCGGCAGGGAAGGCAAGGGCCGGACGGTGATCCGGACCAGGCGCGGTTGCCCGTCGATGTCGACGCGCACCGGATCGCGTGTGACCTTGCTGCTGGCACGCGACGCCTGCTCGACCGCGAGGCGGACATCGCGGCGCAGGGTGCTACGCACGTGGTCGAACAGGTTGTGGCTCAGGCCGCCCGGGGGCGGCTGCAGGTACCGGCTCGTGCGCCCAGCCACGAAGACGATCTCACCGCGCTCGTCGATGGCGACCGTTGCGGGCGTGAACTCCTCGAGCACGATGCGCTCGAACGCTCGCAAGGCCATGGGATTGGGTGGGCCAGGAGGGTGGGTCGTGGCTGGCGCGAGCCTGCCCCAGACCGCTCGGTGGCGTACGTGCGGCAGATCCAGCGGCGGCGTCTCGACCGCATCATTGCGGCGAAAGATGCGATGACGCTTGTCGATCGTGGCGAACAGGTTGGGGTGCGCGGACAGCCCTTCGCTCGGCCCCAGGAACAGGAATCCCCCGGCGCGAAGCGCGTAGTGAAACATCGGCACGAGCCGCCGCTGCAGGTCCGGCTTGAGATAGATGAGCAGGTTGCGGCAGGAGATCAGATCGAGCGACGAGAACGGCGGATCGCGGACGAGGTTGTGCAGCGAGAACACCGTCATCTCGCGCAGCTCCGGACGCACCTCCCAGCCGTGAGCGTCGCGCAGAAAGAACCGGTCGAGACGACCGGTGCTGACGTGCTGCTCGATGTCCAGCGGGTAGCGGCCGCGGCGGGCCACGGCCAGCATGCCGATGTCGATGTCCGTCGCGAAGACCTGCACCAACCTGTCCGACGCACGAGCGACGAGCTGCTCGCGCACGAGCATCGCGAGGGAGTATGCCTCCTCGCCCGATGAACAACCCGGCACCCAGATCCGGACCGGTATGTCGTCGGCTCGCGCGTCGAGGATCTGCGGGATCACGCGCTCGGCCAGCACCTCGAAGGCTTCCACGTCGCGGAAGAACTGCGAGACACCGATCAGCAGATCCTTGAAGAGCTGCTCGGCCTCGTCGGCGTCCTGATCGAGTGTGCGCACGTAGTCGTCGACCGACCGGAGTTGGAGCATGTCCATGCGGCGGCGGACCCGCCTGGTGAGCGTTCCTTCCTTGTACCTGCTGAAGTCGTGGCCGGTGGCACGGCGAAGGATGTCCGTGATGGCCGGAAGCCTGCAACGAACCTCGCGTGCGAGCTTTCTGGCCTCGCGCGCCCCGAGGTCCGATCGGCCCGACGCTTGCTGGAGCAGCGCGGAGGGCATGTCCTCGACGCGCAGCACCAGGTCGGCAACCCCGGCCGTGATCGCGGCCTCGGGCATGGCGTCGTACAGCGATGTCTCCGGGGACTGGACGATGGCGAGGCCGTCGTGCGCGCGGATCGATCGGAGCCCCGCCACGCCGTCGCTGCCCATGCCGGAGAGCACGATCCCCACCGCACGCGACCCGTGATCCTCGGCCAGCGAGCTCAGAAACACATCGATTTCGTCACGGACCTGCGTGCCCGACCGGGACGTCAGCCTCAGGGTTCCGTCGCGGATCTCCAGCACCATGCCCGGAGCCGTCACGTAGATGCGATCCCGGTCGACCCGCATCCCGTCCGACGCCAGTTGCACCGGAATGCGACAGTAGCGAGCGAGCGAATCCACGAGCGCGCCAGGCGAGCGTGCGTCAATGTGCTTGACCACCACGTACGCCATGCCGGCATCCGCAGGCAGATGCGACAGCACATGCTTGAGGGCTTCGAATGCGCCTGCCGAACCGCCGATCCCCACCACGAGGCCCGGAGCGTCCGGATTCTGTCGAGATCGATCCGATGCCTCGTCCGCGTCCGCCTCGCACCCGAGGGCGCCATCGTCTTGATCGCTCATTTGCCGTCCTCTCCAGATCCTGCATCAGACTACACCCGATCCCAGGATTCGGGGAGAGGCAGGTTGTTGCGGAGTCGCCCGAACGGCTCCTGTCCGCACACGCGCTTTCGATCAACCTCCAGGCTCGTCAGCGTCGGGCAAGGGCGTCACCCCCGCCAGGCTGGGACGGTCCCGCATCTGGCGCATGAAGTCCTCCGCTGCCGCGAGGTGGCCGACGTCGTGGGCAGCCCGCTCGGACAGGTACCATTTGTGCTCGAGGAGCTGGCAGTACAACTCCGCGGGGTCGGCACCGGATTGCACCAGCAGCGCGAGCTTGTCGAGCACCGGCATGTATACCTCGTTGAGCCATCGATGGGCCGCGACGCTCAGCGGCACGCTTCGGCGTAGCTGTGCCGAAAGCGACGCCTTCATCTGCTGGATCTCGTTGAGCATCGCTTGCGCCTGCATCTCCTCCGGGTCCAACCCCGTCATGGAGTGCAGCATGTTGCGGTGGAAATACCGGTCGGTGACCAGCGCCCGGAGGCGAAGCATCTCGCCGTCGGGGGCGGGCCGCAGCTCGATCTGGTCGACCGAGAAGCCCAGCTCGTTGAGACGGCGCACGCGCTCGCGGATGCGGTATCGCTCGCCGAATGGGATGAGCTGCTCCGCGGTCACCGTTTCCCACAGCGCCTGGTACTGCTGGCGAATGGTCTCCCCGATCTCGCGGGCTGGAAAGTCGGTCGGTAGCGCGCCCATCGCCGCCAGGTCGAGCAGCCCCCCGCTGACGTTCTCCTCCATGATGTCCAGGTCGTGCTTGCGCATGCCGTCCGAGATGCTCGCGTGCACTTCCGCCGTTTCCGCGTCGACCAGATACGCGGTGAGCCTTCCAGCGTCGCGACGGAACAGCGTGTTGTTCAACGAGCAGTCGCCCCAGAACGCCCCGGCCAGGTGGAGCTGGACCAGCAACAAGGCCATCGCTCCGAGCAGGTGGTTGCGGTACCGGGTGAGCGACGGACGCATGAACAGGGAGTGATAAGGCAGCGAGTGGTCCAGGTACCGCGTCACCAACACGCTCCGATCGCCGTCGTCCGTGCGTGTCATCGCATGGCCGACCGGCGTTACGCAGGGAACGCGGGCATCCTCCAGCCGTCGAAGCTGGCCGTACTCGCGCTCTGCCAGGCCCACCGGCAGCTCCTTCAGCGCATAGACGGCTCCTTCATAGCTCACGAACACGACCGGGTGGCGCGCCAGCCCGCGGGGAAGCATCTCCAGGCGATCGCATTGGCCTTCCCACAAAGCCATCGGGCGAGTCCAGGGCAAGTCCAGGAAGTCCGGGTACCCCGCGCGCACGCTCGACGACACCAATCCGACCTCCCGCGAAGTCATCGTATCCCCCTTTGCACCGCGACACCGCAGCCGTGCGTGGCTGTCCACCGCAATACGCGATCCGCGTTCCCATGAAACAGCGCGGCTATCCGGTCCTCGCTCCATCCCCCGCGGCGGAGCTTCCATGCCAGTGCCGGCCAGGTCGCCGCACCGTCGGCGTCCGATGGTTGCTCGATCTGCCCCTCCAAGTCGCTCCCGATCGCCACGTGATCCGGCCCGGCCACTCGCGCCGCATGCTCGATGTGTTGCACCACGTCGTCCAGCGTCGCCGGTTCTCCGGGAGCCGCCGCAACATGCCCGCTGTGAAGGTCGATGCCGACAACCCCGCCCGACAGGCCGATCGCCCGCAGATGATCGTCGTCGATGTTGCGCGCGATGGGGCGCAGGGCTCGCACTCCGGTGTGCGTGTCGATCAAGGGCGCGCCAAACGATGCGGCAATCGCCGCGGTGTCCGACATGGCGGCGTCGGACATGTGCGCCAGATCCACCAGCGCGCCTGCCTGGTAGACGGCGCGGGCGAGATCTTTGCCCGCAGGTGTCAGCCCCACGGCGCGTCTGGCCGGCGACGGATCCATGCTTGCGCCGGACAAGGCATTGGTGTGACTGTGCACCAGGCCCACGACGCATGCACCGCGGTCCGCCCACCTGGCCACCGCCGCCGTATCGCCCGCAAGGCCGTCGGCCCCCTCGAATGCAATCGTCGTTCGGATCCGCCCAGGGGTCGGCGGGGCGCCTGGCTCCAGCAGCAGCGGCGCCGCTTGCGTGCGTATCGCCCGCATCAACGTCGAGTAGGTCGCCTCGTACTCCCGGGCCACCTGATCTCGTGGACGATCCCAGCCGTCTGGCACGTAGAGCGGGAGCACGAGCCATCCGACATGACCACGCCGAAGCCGCGACGGGTTCGCCTCCAGGCGGGAATCGGACAGGGATTTCCCCTTGGCGTGCAGCGCGAATGGCAGGTCGACGTGCAGATCGACCAGCTCGTGAGCAGAGGGCTGTTGCGCCGAAGCGACCGGTGGCGGAAGCGCCGAGCACAAGGCGAGCAGGGCGATCCAGGTGCCTCCAGACCGCACCATCTCAATGCCCCGTCGGCTCGTAATGACCGTGTGCCACGACGCGCACGCTCACCGTCCCATCCGCTACACCCGGTACGTCGTAGTCGACTTCGATCTGCCGTCCCCGGCTCAGCTCGACGTCCGTACCATCAGCAGCGGCGAGGGCCGACCGGACCCCGCCCTGGCGGGGGAAGTGCGGGTGGCCGCCGATCTCCAGGACGAGCTGGTCGATTCTGCTCACTTCGTGCTCGGCCTCGACCACGCGGAGCCGCACGCGCTGGCTTCGCACGGGCACGTTCTCGATGCTGTAGCGATCCGTTCCGCGCTTCGAAGGAGCGTCGCGGTGAGCCAGAATCACGAACGCCGGGAGCCAGCGCCCGGACCAGGGGTCGAGGAATGCGACGAACGGGCAGCTTATGCAATCCCAGGTGTGTGTCAGGTCCGAGCGCGCGATGCTGACGCTAACCGGCGAGGAACTCGACACCTGGACCCTGCGCTTGTATCCATTGCGCGCGTAGGCGCCGCGGCGGCTGTAGGTACCCGTCTCGCCGGCGAGCACGTAGTAGGCTCCGGCCGCAACGCGAAAGTGCTGCGCCTGCCGGCTGCATGGCTTCGCGGCATAGGGACGCAGGGACGCATAATCGGACTCGTTTGCCCAGAAGGCAGGATCTTCGCTCATCCCGATCAACGCCTGCATGAGGAATGAATCGTCTTCCGGATACCGGTCCACCGGCAAGACCGCCACCCACCCGTTCGTGAAGGAGCACGCCACCGCGATGTCTGCCGGCCCTGCGTCGGTGGCGGCGGGGGCCGTTGCCGTCGCGCCGTCCGCGGGTTGCACCGTGGCCGTCGCGACACAGACGTTGCGCGACGGGTCATAGCTGCTTCCTTCCGGGCAGATGACGATCCTGGAGGGGGCGTCGGTGCGTCCTCGGGGGATGGGCTGCTGGGGATCGATGGGTGCGGAGGACGCGGAGCAAGCGCACAGGAGCAAGCCTGCGAGGGCGAGGGCTTGCGTGGCGAGGGATGGGCGTCCGGAACGAGCGAGCGCGCGACCGTCTGCGCGGCGGCGTCCTGCCCGCGGTCGATCTTGCACCGTGAGTCTCATGAAGAGCGAGCTTGGAGGGGTGTGCGGCACCGGTCAATGCCCAAGCGGTCCAGCGGGACCGGTCGCGGCGCACCGCGACATGACCGTTCTCGACGCGTCGTGCCGTGAACGGGCCGCTTGATTCCGTGCAACGTCCGTGGGAAGCGCGAAGGGCGCATGTCGCTGCATGTTGGAGGAGGTCCCGTGAGCAGCCCGTTGTCCGGCCTGGAGCCCGCCCTGTTGTGGCGCCACTTCGACGCCATCCGTTCCATCCCTCGCCCGTCGGGAGAAGAGCAACGCATCGTCGACCACATCAAGACGTGGGCTCACGAGCACGGCTGGTCGTACCGTGTCGATCAGGTCGGCAACCTGTGCGTCGTCGTGCCTGCGACGGCGGGGCTGGATCACACGGCGCCGGTGGCACTCCAGGCGCACCTCGACATGGTGTGCGAGAAGACCGCCGGATCCAGCTTCGACTTCGGCAATTCTCCGATCCATGTCGTCGTCGACGGCGACTGGGTCAAGTCCGCCGGCACCACGCTCGGCGCCGACAACGGTATCGGTGTTGCCGCTGCCATGGCCGTTGCAGACGACCCGCAGGCCGCGCATGGTCCTGTCGAGCTGTTGTTCACGGTGGACGAGGAGGCGACCATGTCCGGCGCGTCGCGTCTCGACCCGACCATCTTGACCGCGCGGCGCATGATCAACCTCGACGCCGAGGACGACACGGCCCTGGTGGTCGGGTGCGCGGGGGGATGCGACACCGAGATCGAGTATGGCGCGCGTCGTGAGCATCCGCCGGCGGGCTATGTGCCCGTTCGTGTTCGCGTCAGCGGTCTTCGCGGTGGGCACTCGGGGTTGACGATCCACGAGAACCGGGGCAACGCCATCAAGATCCTGGGGCGGGTGCTGCGGCGCATCCTCGCGCGAACCGACATCTACGTGTGGAGCATCGAGGGCGGGAACAAGGCCAACGCGATCGCACGCGACGCCTCGGCCTTGACATACATCCCGGACAAGCACGTCGATCGCATGCAGGCCATCGCGGACGACGTGCGCGCCGACTGCAACGCGGAGATCGGCGATGTCGATCCGGATCTGGCGATTGCCGTCGAGCCGGCCGAGCCCCAGGGGGTTCCGCCATTCGACTGCTCGTCGACGCGCCGGCTCGTACGCTTGATCAATGCGCTTCCGCACGGCGTCGTCTCCATGAGCAACGACATCCCGGGGACGGTGCAGACCTCGACCAACGTCGCGACGATTCGCACGGACATCGATCGGGCAACGATCGTGACGAGCAGCCGGTCCATGCTCGCCTCCGGGTTGCGCGTGATCCTCGATCAGGTGGACGCCGTATCGCGGCTCGCGGGTGCATCCACGATCGAGACGGGCATGTACCCGCCATGGCGGGCCAACCTGTCGTCTCCGCTGCTGGCGGCGGCCAAGGCGGCGTACCGCCAGGTGCACGGTTCCGACCCGAGGATGATCTTCGTGCACGCAGGGCTCGAATGCGGGCTCATCAACGAGAAGATCCCAGCACTCGACATCATCTCCATCGGGCCGCTCATCGAGGGCGTCCATGCACCCCGGGAGCGTGTGCATGTACCATCGGTGATGCGCTTCTACGCCGCGTTGCTCGCGTTGCTGAGAAGGGTCGACGTCCCCGCGTGACCGGGCCGACGTCGAGGGACTCTTGACACACGCCAGCGCCAGCCCGGATTCTCGGGCTCCCATGGCTGCGCAGCGCGTACAGCAGCGGCTCCTCTTCGCATGCGCGGTGTGCTGCTCCGCATCCCTCGGTGCAGACCCCGCTCGCGCCATGGACGTCGACGTCTCCGCCTCGACCGCCGCCCAGGGATACTCGCTGCGCAGCCCCGATGGCGCACCCATTCTCATGCGACGTCGCTTCATGCAGACCCTCGGCATGAACGTCACCAACATCGGCACCGAGCAGTTCGATCCCGAAGAGCCGTGGGTGTCGTTCCGGGTCCGCCTTCGTCTCGACGCCGACTTCGGCGTGCACTCCGACGAGACCGACTGGGCAGACTACCCCGGCGGCTTCGTCCCAGGTCTCAAGACCGCGCCCGTCGACCTGATGTACGGCTACCTCGATGTCCGCAACCTGGCCGACGGTGTGCTGTCGTTCCGGATCGGACGACAGTATGTCGTCGATCCCCTCGGGTGGTGGTCGTTCGACGGAGCGCTCACGCGTGTCGAGCTTCCAGTGTTCCTCGCGTTCGAGACGTATGGTGGTTTCGAGCAGCGCGGAGGGTTGCCTTGGTCCACGCCACGTTTCGAGCGCGACGGTGTCTGGCGCGGCGATCGTACCGGCCTCGACGCCAACGTGTATCCCGAGTTTCAGCAGGCTCATTACGCACCTGCCGCCGGCGCTGTCGTGGAGTCGTTTGGCCTTCCCCTCGTGCACATGCGCGTCGCATGGCGAAAGGTCTGGAACACCGGACCGGTCGTTACCAACCCGCTGCCAGCGTCCTCCACGGCCTTGCCGCCATCGTCCGGGGGCTGGCGTGTCTCTTCCGAACGGGTCGGCGCTTCCGTCGACATCGACGACGAAGATATCGGCTCCTTGCGGTCCGGTGTCGTGTACGACCTGTTTCTTTCGCGCCTCACCTCGAGCTACGCGTCCGCCGACGCGTTTGCTTCCCGACGGGTCACCGTTGGCGCCGACGTCGACCGTGTCGTGCCTAGCTTCGACGCCGACTCGATCTGGAACGTGTTCGGCGCGGACCCGTCGAGCACCGCCTTGCTTCGAGCGGACGTGCAGATCACCGACCGGTTGGACACGGGCTTGTCGGGCGGTGCGCGATGGGTGCAGGCAGCCGACGACACCGGCGAGCACGGCGTGGATGGCCTCGGCACCGCGTCCGCCCGGTACCGGCTCGACACGGGGACCGTCGGCATGTCGGCATCCGCCGCCGCGGGAGGCAGAGGACGTCGCGAAGGGGCTGATCTGTTCGGCGACCGCGCGATCGACAGGCGGTTCTTGCTGTCGGGCCGGGTGAGCTTGTACGACTGGCGAGACGCTTGGCGGCCGGACCGTTCGGCGACGTCGTTCGGGTATGTCCTCGGATCGGGCTACCGCATCGACGACCTGACCGAGGTCATGGTGGAGTGGGAACATGACACGAACAAGCTCGTGGGGCAGAGGTACCGTATTCTGGCGTTGCTCAACCTGCAGGTGACCCGATGAAGCGTCGTGCTGGTGTCGCCCGCCTCCTTGTGCAGGCGGTCGTGCTGCTGGTCGCGGTCGCTGCGGTCCTGTCGTTCGGCGGTCGCGCGGACGCTGACACGCCCACCTCGCCGTCCTCCATTCTCATTCCGCCCCAGCAGATCCCCCTGTTGTTCGATCATGCCCGTCACCTGGCGCGGGGGATCCGGTGCGAAGACTGTCACACGAACGCGCGCTCGAGCCGCGTGGCGAGCGATCGGCTGCTTCCTTCGCCCGTCGTCTGCGACCGTTGCCATGGGTCCGACCATGCGAACCTCGACGACGTCAAGCCGGGGCCGCAGGCTGCTGGCGGCTGCGCAAGATGCCACGAGGGGTACGACGCGCGGGATGGCAACCGCGTTCGTCGTGTTGTGATCGGGAGGCCGCTGCTGAGGTTCGACCACCGGGCGCATGCCCTGCGCAACATCGGGTGCGAGCGATGCCACGCTCGGATGGACCGTGTGGGGATGGCTACTCGTGAGCAGCTTCCGACGATGCGCGCGTGCCTCGGTTGCCACGACCTGCCTGCCGAGTCGCGGGGCGACGCGAGCTCGGCGTGCGCGACGTGCCATCTGGTCGGGTCGCGTGGAACCATGATCACGCACTTTCCGACCGGGACGATCATGCCGCCGGCGTGGCTGAAGGGAGCGCGTCACGGTCCCGAGTTCGCGCGGACGCACGGCGCCGTCGCGGGGAACGATTCGCGGTTCTGCGCGAGCTGCCACACGGAAGACCAGTGCGCGGCCTGCCACGACGGGCGTGTGCGTCCGCGAGCGATTCACCCCAACGACTACCTGAGCATGCACGCCGTGGACGCCACGCAGCACGCGCAGCGGTGCTCGTCGTGTCATCGGGCCGAATCGTTCTGCAAGACGTGTCATCTCCGGTCGGGCGTGACGCAGTCCGGGCCGGCGTGGGCGAGGCAGGCGAGAGGCCGATTTCATCCGCCGCCGGAGGTGTTCACGACCGGCCCGCGCACGAGCCGTCATCACGCCGTGGAGGCGCGACGAAACCTGTCCGCGTGCGTCGGGTGCCACCTCGAGCGCGACTGCGTGTCGTGCCACGCGAGCCGCACGAACCTGGGCGCCGGGGTGAGCCCGCATCCGGCAGGGTTCGCGGGCCGGTGCGGGCCGGCCTTGCGCAAGAACCCGCGTTCCTGCCTCGTTTGTCACGAGCCGGACGCGCCGTCGTGGACGCGTTGCAGGTGACCTTTCATGCGCGACCTTTGGCCGATCGAGCTAATCTCCTTGCCCAACCCCCGGCCCGGCGGGTATAGCGATGGTGCCCACGTTCTGGGTTGCAAGGAGGAAGTCCGTGAAGGAACTGGTGCAGTACCTTCTGGAAAATATGTACATCGACTTCCAAGGCGATGTTTCGTTGGAGACGGTCAGGAGCTTCCTACGGGAGGACGACAGCCCGGAGGCCCGGGCCTTGCTCGCGAAGGTGATCGAGGACAACGGTGTCGACGAGCTGCTGCTGACCCTTGCGGACTGCCTGAAGGAGAACCTTCAGACCGGCATCTCGGAGGAGGTTCTGCGGGAGCAGCTCAATACCTACGCCGAAAGCTGAGCGGCCATCTGCCCTGGCTGGTCGCGGGGGTCGTCGCGGTTGCTGCGTGTGACCGCGACCCTCCGAACCCTCCAGCAGCCCCTCCGCTTCGCATCCTGCACTCCGATCCGACGCCCCAGCAGCGCGATGTACCGCTCGAGAAGCCTCTGCGCTTCCGCATGTCCAGGCTTGTGCGTCCGACGTCGGTCATCCGCCAATCCATCCGCGTCACGCCCGGCCTCGTGGATCCCGACGCGGGCGAGTCCCCTGCCGGTAACGTGTTCTTCGAGCCCAGGTGGGATCCGTACGACCGCGTCGTCGTCTTCGAGCTGCCGCCCGCGAACCGGTGGATCCCGCAGACGCTCTATTCGGTGACCGTGCTGCCTGCCGATCCTGCGTCGGTTGCGGGGCTTCGCGCGCTCGACGGCACGGCGATCGAGGAGCCGGTGTCGTTCGGGTTCACGCCGGGCGATTCGGTGAGCGATCCGGAGCACGACGTAGACGACCGCTGGCCTGAGGTCGGGTTCTGCACCGGCGCACCGGCCTATGGGATCGCGGCTCCGCGTGATGTCCTGCGCGATTCCTGCGCGACTGCGGGATGCCATGTCCCGTCGCCTGGCAGCGCGCCGGCGATGGGGCTGGACCTGTCGACCCCGGACGGCATCCGCGCGACGGCGGTTCGGGTGACTGCTCGCCAGACGATGCACTCGCCTCAGGTTGGGCCGTCCGCGGTCAACCCATCGACCTTCGGTGACAGCATGCCCCGCATCGACCCGGGCAATCCGGGCAACAGCTACCTGATGTACAAGCTGCTGATCCACGAAGGCAACTATCCGCGGACCACGCAGTCCGACGACCTTGCTCGTCCGTGGTTGGGAGACCTGCCGGCGGAGGCGGGCGCGCCGGTCGATGAGATCGAGCGCATGCGAAGCACGTTCGTGGTGGGCGCGCCGATGCCGGTGACAGGGGCCTTGATGCCGGAGCAGATGCGCGGTGTGATGACCTGGATCGCGTACGGGGCCGAGGTCACGGACTGTCCGTCTGTTCGGTAGTGGCACGAGCGCACGTTTGGGGGGCCGCCGTGCGCGAAGATGGACTTGCGCGTCGCCCGCCCATCTGGCAATGTGCGCCCTCCCTTTTCTTCCCGTGGAGGTTCGACTCGAATGCCGTCCGAGGCAGTTCAGTGCAAGCCCCTCGAAGTCACCGTCGGTGACAAGGGGATCGAGCGCGCAATCAAGCATCTCAAGCGCAAGATGGCTGCTGAAGGCATCCTGCGTGAGCTCAAGCGTCGTCGTCACTACATGAAGCCGTCGGTGAAGCGTCGCAAGAAGGAGAGCGAAGCCGCACGCCGCCGCCGCAAGCGGACGCGGGTCGAAGCGATGTAGCCCGCCCGTGTCCGATCGTCTGCTTGCGGTGCGATTGAGTTCTCATGCCTGCTAACGAGTCAGGTGACTGGCTCGCCCCTGCCTGTCAGGAGAAGACCCGCAGCGACCTCGAATGGGACCGATTGCTCCAGGCGATCGCGTCCCGGTGTGCGGGTTCGCTCGGGGAGCGCAGAGCGCTCTCTCTTCCTTTCTGCCCGTCAAGGTCGGCGGTGCTGGTTTCTCTGGGCGAGATCCGCGAGGCGGTGGCGCTGATCGGCGCCGACGAGCCGCTCGTCGGTGGCGGTGCACCGGTCGTCACCGACTCGCTCGAACGCGTACGCGCGGGTGGAATCCTGGGGCCGGGGGAGCTGCGCGATGTCGCCCGGCTGCTGGCCTCGGCGCGGGTGCTTCGGAGGTTCCTGCACGCCCGCCGCGATCGCGTGCCCCGCCTTCACGGTGCGTGCTCCACGGACCCGCGGCTCGACGACGTGGCCGACGAGATCGACCGTTGCTTCGATCCCGACGGCACGCTCAGCGATCGAGCGTCGCCGAGGCTCCAGGAGCTGCGCGGCGAGCGGCAGCAGACGCGTGCTCGCATCCTGCACAAGCTCGACGACATCATGGGCCGGTACGCCGCGTCGCTGCAAGACTCGTACGTGACCGAGCGCGAGGGCCGGTTCGTGTTGCCCGTCCGTGCGGACTCGCACGAGCGATTCGCGGGCATCGTCCACGGCACGAGCGCGACCGGGCACACGCTGTTCATGGAACCGCGCGTGGTCATCCCGCTCGGCAACCGGCTCAAGATGATCGACGCCGAGATCGAGCGCGAGGAGAACGCCGTGTATGCGATGTTGTCCGCGCGGATCGGCGAGGTGGTCGATTCGGTGGCAGCCGCCGAGCAGGCGCTTGCGCACGCCGAGTTGCGCTCCGCATGCGCGCGTCTCGCGATCGACATCGACCTGTCCGTTCCGGTCGTGGTCGATGAGCTCATCCTCGACCTGGTCGCGGCACGGCATCCGCTCTTGGTGCTCGACGGTGTCGCCGTGGTACCGGCCGATGTTCGCGTGGAGCAGGGCAGGGGGCTCATCATCTCGGGGCCGAACGCGGGCGGCAAGACCGTGGTGCTCAAGACGCTTGGCCTGACGGCGTTGATGATTCGGGCTGGGCTGCCGGTTCCTTGCAGGGAGACATCGCGGGTGGGGGTTTTCGAGACGGTGTTCAGCGACATGGGGGACGAGCAGAGCATCTCGCGGAACCTGTCGACGTTCAGCGCGCACGTTCGGAACCTGGCCTCGATCATCGATGGTACCTTCGCGGGGGCGCTGGTCCTTCTCGACGAGATCGCGACGGGAACGGATCCGCGGGAAGGCGAAGCGCTCGCGGCGGCGGTGCTCGATGGCTTGTGTGCGCGTGGTGGTGCGGTGGCGTGCACAACGCACTACGAAGGCCTCAAGGCGCTTGCGTTGGGAGACGACCGCTTCACCAACGCATCGGTGGGCTTCGACCTTGCGACCATGAGTCCCACCTTCCGCCTGCTGATGGGCATCCCGGGGGCGTCCAGCGCCCTGGCCGTTGCGCGCCGTTTCGGTCTGCCCTCGCTCATCATCGAGCGTGCGGAGAAGATCCTCGGCAGCGAGGAGCGCAGCTTCGAGGATCTGGTGCGCAAGCTCAACGACGAGCGTCGCGCGCTCGAGCTCGCGCGCGCAGCGACCGACCGCGAGCGCCACGATCTGTCCGCCCGCCGTCGCGAGCTCGAACGCGAAATCGAGCGCATTCGCCAGCGAGACAAGGCCGTGTTGTCCGAGGAGACACGCGCCCTGGTGTCCGCGGTGCGGCGCGCTCGCGAAGAGCTTCGCACCGCCGAGCAGCGTCTGCGGTCCCGCAAGGTCGACGCCGAGTCGGTGCGCGAATCCGCGCGCATCATCGACCGGATCGCATCCAAGGTCGCCATCGGCGGCGAGCTCGAGCCACCGCGTGATGAAGAAGCCGCACGCCCCATGACACCGGTGTCAGGCCACGAGCTCGCACCCGGCATGAAGGTCTACGTACCTCGGGTTCGCACCCAGGCACAGATCGTCGAAGTGCTGTCGGGTAGCCAGGTTCGCGTTGCCGTGGGCTCGGTCAAGCTTGTGGTCCCGCTGAACGAGCTCAGCGCCGCGCCGCCTGCTTCGCCACCTCAACCGCCCCGCGCTCAAGCTTCGAAGATGGTGCTCGATGCCGCGGCCGACCCGTCGCTGCCGATCCAGACCGCCGACAACCGCTGCGATCTGCGTGGCCTCCGCGTCGAGGAAGCGGTCGCCATGACCGAGCAGTTCCTCGACCGATGCTTGAACGAAGGACGCCGCGTGGCCTTTCTGATCCACGGCCATGGCACCGGTGCCCTGCGAAATGCCGTTCGCGAGGCGTTGGTTTCCAGCTCCTACGTGTCCCGCTGGCGGCCCGGGGGACAGGACGAGGGTGGTGACGGCGTCACCGTGGTGTGGCTCCGCTGACGCTCTCGCGCGGCATGGGTCGCGGGGTACACCCAATGTTGGCGGCCGTGTTCGTGTCGGAATCGCCAGGCTGACGGAACATGGCACAGCGCGTGCTTGTTGGCCGGATAGCCCAAGGCCCGTGTGCCTTCGGCTCGATTCGAGGACTGAACATGGCACTCCCGTCTCCTCGCCCATCCCGTTTCCCCTCCTATCCGGATGACGCCGACGACACCGGCGTGCGCCAGCGCGAGGTCTACTTCCTTGCGCAGTCTACGCTCGACGGCCGGCTGCGCGAGCGCAAGGTCAAGGTCGACGGATCCTTGCTGACGGTCGTAGCGAGCGGAGAGCGTCTCGCGATTCGCGACGCCATGCGGATCCTGGGTCCTCGCGGCCGCGGGGTCGACATGTTTGGCATGACGGGTCGCATTCTGCCTCTCGCCGACCTGCTCAACATGGGCGCTTCGGTCACGATCGACACCGTCCGCCTGGGCAGCGTCGAATACGACATCGAGGTCGGCTTCCTGGTCCAGAGCATCGCCTGACAGGGGGTGGCGGATCCGCCGAAAAAGTGGCGGCCGCCACCTCTGGCAATCGCCAACTATCGGGATTTCAAGCGCCCGGCGCAGGCACGCAATTCGCTCCCAATCGGAGCATGACGACCTGCATCCAGTTCGACCGCGGTACCCTTCGCATCGACTCGTCCGGCTCATCGCCCATTCCCGGTGCACGATGGGACGATCGCACCTCCTGCTGGCGTGCTCCTGCCCACCAGTATCGACGTGTCGCAAGCGAGCTGCGGGGCGGTGTCGAGGAAATTGACGACCGGGTAGGGGCGAAGCTTGCCGTGCACACGGATCCATGGAGGGAGCCGGACTTGCGAACCTACCAGCACGACGCGCTCGATGCATGGCGCGCGTTCGGAGGCAAGGGCGTGGTCGTGCTGCCGACCGGGGCGGGCAAGACGCGTCTGGCGATCGCCGCCTTGAGCCGGGCGCGCACTTCGGCGCTGGTGCTGTGCCCGACCCGCGCGCTGCTGGCGCAATGGCGCCGCGAGCTGGAGCAGTGGTACGGCGGCCCGGTGGGGATCATCGGCGACGGGGAGAGCTCGCTCGAGCGTGTGACGGTGATGACCTTTGCGGGGGCGTATCGTCGGATGGACGATCTGGGGGATCGGTTCAACTTGGTCGTGGTGGACGAGGTGCACCACTTCAGCGGAGCCGGAGCAGGCGAAGCGCTGGAGATGTGCGCTGCGCCGTATCGCATGGGCCTCACGGCGACGGCGCCTCGCCCCGGATCGCGGGGAGACCAGCATCTGTGCGCGATCGTCGGGCCGGTGGTGTACGAGCTGGGCGTGCGCGATCTCGCGGGATCGCACCTCGCTCCGTTCCATGTGCCGCGGATCTGCGTGCGGCTCGAAGGCGACGAGGCCGACCGTTATGCGACGTTGCAGCGTCCGTTTCAGATGCTGCAGGGAGCTTTCCGCCGCGCGTACCCGCGCGCCGACTACGCCTGGATCCTGCGGGCGATCGCGCGCACGCCCGGCGGGCTCCAAGTGGTTGGCGACCACCACAAGGCCGTGGACCTCGCGACCTTTCCCCGTGCCAAGCGGCGGATGGTGGCCTCGCTGATCCGACGCCACCGCGACGACAAGACGCTCGTGTTCACAGCGTTCGCGGAGCACGCGTACACGATCGCGATGGACAACCTGGTCCCGGTTATCACCGCGGAGGTCAACCGAGCCGAGCGCGACGCGATCCTCGAGCGTTTCCGCGACGGCCGGTATCGGTGCCTGGTGTCGGCGCGCGTGCTCAACGAAGGCGTGGACGTTCCGGATGCAAACGTCGCCATCCTGGTCGGCGGCGTGCTGGGTACGCGCGAGTTCATTCAGCGGGTGGGCCGGGTGCTGCGTCCGGCGCCTGGGAAAAAGGCCCTGGTCTATGACCTGGTCACCATGGACACCGACGACGACGCGCGATCCGAGGCGCGGAGGAGGAGCCTTGCTGCCTGAATCCTGCCTTCGCTACTACGAGCGCGGCGACCGGGCCGTTCCGGCGTGGCTGACCGATCGCGACGAGCCTTGGGTGGACGCCCTGACGCGCTTCTATCGCGATTGCGTGGGACGCACCGCGGGCGAAATGGACCACGCCCTGCGCGAACGGATCCTGCCCATGTGCCTTTCGATGGGCGCTCCGCGCCGCGCCCCTGCCGGCGTCCGGCATGTGTTGAGCCACCTGTTCCCGACTCGCATCGACGCCGCCGCGAGGCCGTCGGAGATCCGTCAGACGCTGTTCTCGCTGGCGCCAGCGTGTGCATCGCGTCAGGACGCGATCGATGCCGCGGCACGCACCCTCGGCATCCGTCCCGACCAGGTGCTGGCGGGGCTCTTCGCGGACCGCGCGCCGCTGCGCAAGGTCGATCGCTGCGACCATGTGCCGTCCGCCCGCGAGGTCGTCGAACGTTACAACCTGGCGCTGCTCCAGGGCATCATCCAGCGAGCGCAGGCGGTTCGCGTGCGCGCCCGCGAGCACACCCGATCGGTGGTCCGCTTCGCGCGCCTGCGCAAGCTCATCTGTCTCTGCAGCCTCGACCGCGAAGGCACGCGGCTCGACATGTCGGGGCCGCTGTCGATGTTCCGCCACACGACCCGCTACGGCAACGCGATGGCGTCGTTTCTCCCCGCCCTGCTGTCCGCGCCGGGATGGCAGATTGACGCGACCTGCCTGCTTCGGTCGTACGCGGGTGAGCCCCCGGCACCAGGCGATCCATACCCACGCAAGCCCATGGTCGTGCGCGCATGCTCCGGCGTGCCGATCGCCAGCGACCGGCTGGACCTGCCCGTGGACGATCGGTCGATCGAGCGCCGTCTCTTGCGCGACATGCGCCGCCTCGGCACCGAGTGGGAGATCGAGCGGGAGACGCAAGCGTTGCAGGTCGGCCATGCGGTGTTCTTCCCCGACTTCGTGATGCGGAAAGGAGCCCAACGGGTGCTCGTCGAGCTGGTCGGCTACCACACGACTTCCTATCTCCGGCACAAGCTGCGGTTGCTGGAGCAGGCCGGGGTGCGCAATGTCGTGTTGTGCGTGGACCGGAGCCTGTCTTGCGACGGAGATTCGATCGATGGAGCAGCCGTGCTGGGGTTCGAGCGACGAATCGACGCGGCGGATCTGGGCGCCCTGGCCGAACGGATGGTGGCTGGGTGAGCGCCGGAGGGGGTGATCTCGTCGAAGACCTTGTGCGCTTGTGGTTTGCTATGCACCAGAATTGCCTGGTGGCAGCGGCGAAATCGCCGGCGTCGAAGGACTGGGGGGCGCAACAAACTCCCGCCGGTCCGCTCCGCGCATGCGAACATCCTCGGGCATGCGTGCGGTACGGGCGGCGATGAGGTCCGCCGAGCGCTTCCAGGCCAAGTACGGCTGCGGATTCGGCGCCGTGATCGGGGCGCGCGGCTAGGGCGATGGTAAGGCGCAACCATCGCCTCGGGGTGAACCCGCAGCACGCGCTCCTGCTGGCTGCCACGGCAGCCTACCAACCGAGGGGACCGCACGGCCCCGTCCCGCGCCGGGCTCCGGCGTCCCGGCGCCGCTTTGGCTGGCGGAATGGTGCGCCGGGGGTTGGGGACTGTCCCATTCTCGGTCGACGGACTTGGAGACAACGCGGCAGTCGCTGGCTGCCAGGCGACGTCAGCGTAGCGGACCCGCGCGGCGCGCGACAAGCGCCCAATGGACTGCGTCGTCACCAACATCGCGGGAGGCACGCCACGTCGCCAGCACGTGCTCTCGGCGCTCAACGCCTTGCAGAAGCGGCACGGATTGCCGAAGCGCAGCGTGCACTCGCTGCGTCCCTGCTTCTGCTCGACGCTCATCCAATCCAGTGCGAGCCTCGAAGCTGGGAGGCTGCGCGCGGGGCATGCGGACTTGAAGGACACGCAACGCCATGTCCACGCCGTGGCAGCCGACCTCGAAGCCGCGATTCGACGTTCGTTAGGGCAAGGGGTGGGTAACGGGGCCGGGCTGATGTTCAAGCCGCCACGACCTTCCGCGCCCGGCCGAACAGCTCGACCGATATCGAGTCGCGCGTGTTGCCCACCCGCACCCGCACCTGGCCCATCGGTCCCGTCACCTCTCGCAGATCCGGTGCGACCTTTCTCAACACACGCTCGACAGTACCAGGTCGCCCGCGGCGCTTGTGCGCTTGTCCCGGGCTCACCAGGTACACGTTCGGTGTTCGAGCCAGCAGGCGCTCCAGGTCCTCCCTCGCTGGAAGTGGCCGTCGGCCCGCTGTGCAAGCCGTCATCAGGGCATAGGGCTCATCGGTGAGCATCTCGCTCCACACCCGAGGCTCATCCGCGCCGGGTGATCCGTGGTGCGGCACCTTGAAGATAGTCGCCTTCTTCTCAGGCCGCGCCGGATGTGCGAGGACCGCCTGCCAGCCGCCAGATGGGCCTCCGAGCTCGAGGTCGGCGCCAAGCAGCACCGCCGTGTCGTGATGCCGGAGCCACAGCGCGACACCCAGGTCGTTCGGCCCCTGGTTCCGGCACCGTCGCTTCCGCTGCCCAAGCTGCGGCACTCGGTGGCGCCGGAAGGTTGCACGAACGGGTCGCTGGACGCCGCCATGAGCTGCTTCAGATCATCGGATCGAAGCGCAGCCGCGAGCACCAGGTCCGCGTTCGGTGCGGTGTCGAGGAGATCTGACGCGCCTTTGGAGTGGTCGTCATGCCAGTGCGTCACGACCAGCATCAGCAGTTGCTCGAGCACATCGACGCCGATCTCCCCGAGGTAGTCGAGCGCAACCGCCCGCTTGGTGTCCGGCGCGACACACGAATCAACGACAACCCAGCGACTGTCACCGAGGTGCACGACGATGCTCTCGCCCACACCAGGCCCGAACACCGACACCTCGAGCTCGTCGGCACGAGGCGGTGTTGCATGGTCAGCGAGCGTCGTGGAACAGCTCATCGAACTCCGCGGCGTCGCGCTTCACGCGGTCGAGATCGCGCGCAGACCAGCGCGGCATACGGCGGAAAACGATGGTGCTTTCGGTTGTCTTCTGCCCGTGCGGCTGGGTGAGGTACCCGATGGTCCAGTCGAAGATCGCGCCAGGTTCGACGAGCGGGATGTCGTGCTCAGCAAGCTCGTCGAGCGTGATCGTCGCCTTCTCGAGGGGCGCTTCGGGATCGCGCGTGTCTCGAAGGTGCGCCACGAAGCCCTCGCTGTCGGCTTCCACCACGGTGCCTTCCCACTGCTGGAGGACCTGGAACCGCACTGCGCGTCGGGGCGGCCGGGGCAGGACCCACACGTTCGCCTGATCGGCCTCCTCGTTCCAGACGACGTCGCTTTCCGGGCGCGCCGCGGACCGCTGCGGATCGAGAGGCAGGCGGTTCGGCACCGGCGGGGCCTCGTGCGGGCGGAACGGATCAAGTTCGTCCGTCGCGCCGACTGATGTGGTGGTCGCGTCGGCGCGAGCGCCGACCGAGTCGTCCGGTGTGTGGCTGCTGTTGATGAAATACCCCTTGATGCACCGAGGCCGACGGCTCAACCGTGACGGTGTACTTCGCTGCACAACCTGGGAGCTTGCCTTCAATGGTGACGGACCGGGTTCCGGTGCCCTCTAGCAGTCCCGACCACGTGCCTTTCGGTGCGAGCCGGTGGCCGATCTGATGCCACGCTTCCTCGTCGGCCATGCGGAAGTGCATCGCGCGGTTGATGCCATCGCACGGATCGGCGAGTGCTCGAGCAGCGTGAAGCACCCCTGGGTGAGGGCGAGCACCGTTTGCTCGTGCCGGGGGGTCTTCGCCTCCACGATGCACCGATCGAGCTCGACACCGAACCGCACGTCGTCGTGCACGGTGAATACGGACACCTCCGGCCTGACGATGTCGATGATGGCGGCCTTCGCGACGTCGTCGGAGAGCAGATCGTGCCTTGCCAGCCAGCCGGGCTGGAAGATCTTCGGGTTGAAGTGCCCGACCAGCACGACCGAAGGGCTGTCGATCTCGCAAGGAGGAGGCTTCACGACGCACAGCCTAGAGCAGACGGTGGGGCCTCGCCAGTCCCGCGCGCTTGACGGCAGGGGAGGCCAGGCTAACGGCGGAGCCGCGGCGCGACCGGCCGCCGAAGGCCGGAGGTCGTCGTTCACTGGCACGTCGCGAAGAACGGCGTGAATCCCGATCCCGAGCAGGTCCGGCCGCCGCCGCAGTCCGCGTGCGAATGACAGACCGGGATGAAGTAGGCGCAGTCGCCCAGCGTCATGCAACTCGTGCTCGCCCCTCGCGAAGCCAAGATCTCGCAGCAGATTTGCCCGCCTGGGCAGTCTTCAGGGCCGTCGCACTCCAGGCCGAAACACACTTGGCCGGGAGTCGGGCAGCATTCATCCCACGAGGCGACGCAGTCGCCGGTCCATCCGTACTGGCCCTCGTACGGGCAGCACATCACCGAACAACTTGACTCGCCGCATGAGACCTGCCGACCTGCTTGGCCGCCTTGAGCTGTCCTGGTGTAGCCATCGAAGTCGAAGCAGCCAGCACACGCCAGGACGAAGCATCCAGACCACACCGTCCACGCGGGGCCGCGTGCTCTGATCCCACCCGGCACAGCGAGCCTCGGTCCCGGCACTACATCTACTCCGGGTCCAGAGTGAACCACGCCGAAACCAGCGAGCCCTCACCAGGTGAGCACCATGACGGGTCGATGTAGTACTTCGCGGACTTCGCAAACGGCTGCGGGAACTTCATCGGCCCCGAACAGATCTTATTGTCGCTATCTGGCCAGTCGGAATCCCAAACCGCGAATATCGAGTCACCGCTGGTGAAGTCGCTTGCTTTGAAGTGCGTCCACGGAAACGTGCTATCAGCGCCGTAGTCGCAGGTACTGTAGTCCTTGCAGTAGTGGGAGCACACCGTGGTCCCACGGACGGTCATGCAGACGTACGGATCAGGGCCGCTCCACGTGTCGCAAGACCCACACGAGACTGTGACGACTCCCATCCGCAGGCTGAACTGTGCGGTCGGGCTCCAGTGACTAGGGTCGCACGTTCCGCCCGAGCACCGCACCGCGTAGTCGCACATGGCGCACGTTTCGCCTCCCGTCCCGCACGCGTACCAGTCCTGGTCGGCCGGCTCGTAGCAGATCGAACCGACACAGCACCCATTCGGGCATGTCTGCGAGGAGCAGAGTCCGGGATCCGGCTTGCAGGTGCCCGAGACGCAAGCTTCGCCTGGACTGCACGGAGCGCACGCGGCTCCATCCACGCCACAAGTACTGGCAGTCTGACTTCCGGTTGATACGCACGCTTCGCCGTTGCAGCAACCCATGCAGGTCGAGGCACAAGTCTCCGTTCCGCCACTCCCGCCAGTGCCACCCGCGCCCTGCCCACCCGTGCCTGGTTGACCGACGCCCCCGGAGCCGTTGTTGGGTTTCTCCCCCTCGCTGTACCCGCCAAAATCGAAACAGGCCGGAACCCCAAGCACGACCACGGTGGACGCGACGAGCAGTCGGCCGAGGCGTTTGTTGAACGCGTCGATACGCATCAGAACCTCCCTTCCAAACGGACCGCTCCGCCCCCCGGCAGCGGCGCTGCCCCCACCTGTGTCGAAGGTGCGCTCGACTCGCCGCCCGTTAGCAGCAGGTACGCCCCCACCCCCAGACCCGCGGCCCCTACGATCCACGCGCCGGTGTAGATCGGCGTCAGCTTCTTCCCCGAGTCCGCGGCGTCCATTCCCTCCGCGTTGCACCGCTTCTGGTCGTCGCAGTTGTTCTCGACGATGTCGTGCTTCTTGTTCAGCACGGCCCACAGCACCCCTCCCGTGACGACCCCCGCGCCGCCCACCCCCAGCATCACGTAGGCCAGCGTGTTGTTCTTCGGCTCTTCCGCGCGCGGTCGTGCTGTGGTTACGCCGGCAGGTGATGCCGTGATTTCCTTCCGCTCGCCCTCGGCGAGCTCCACGTCCACGGTCTTGGGCTGCGCCCCCGGTGCCCCGACCAGGACCACGTGCCGCCCAGGATCCAAGGGGAGTGGAGTTCGCAAGCTGGTCGCGGGCAGCTCATTGCCGTCGAGGGCGATGCGCGTGGTGGCGGGCGCGTCAGGCGCGAGATGGATCGTTAGTCTCGGCAAGCGCGCATCGATCTGCGTCTGGTGTTCCTTCGCGACCTTGGCCCGCGCGTCGTCTGCGGGCAACTGTGCAAGGACTTCCTGGATGTGCGCCCATGCCGCGGCGAGTCGCCCCAGGTTCTCCTCGCATAGAGCAAGGTTCAGAAGAGTGCCCGGGCTCGGGTCCAGGCGCTGGCTCTCCGAGAGTTTTTCGTAAGCGGCCGCGTAGTCATTGCGCTTCATGTCCTCGCGGCCCGCGTTGAACAACTTGACTGCGGCCTCCTTATTGCCGCCCTGCCCGAGCACAGGAGGGGCGACCAACGAACCCGCGACCAAGAGCACGACTGCCACAAATCGCCGCATCCATCCCTCCTTGAGCTATCGGACATCGAGTGGATCGACCGGCCGCCCTCCCCCGGCACGCGGTCGTGTGAACGAGATCTTCTGCCGGCTTCCCGCCCCCACCGACACGTTCTTCTTCTGGCTCTTGCCGCCGGGAAACACGCACACAACTTCGTGTTCGCCCTCGACGACGACTGTCCCCTCAAGCGGCGTCGCGCCCAGCAACTTGCCGTCTATCGCCGCATCGCAGGGCCCGTTGACGGCGACCACGTCGAGTGTGCCCGTTGGACCCGTGGGCGCGACCGTCGCGCTGGGCTCGGCAACCGGAGGCGTGCCCGACGCAACCACCACCGGCGTCGCCGGGCTGGATGCGACCGGCTGCGCAGATCCCAGCGGAACAACGTTCGCAGCCTCGTCGGACTCCGACCCGTGTCCGCGCGCGAACGCCAGCACCAGCACGATGACCAGGCCCGCGACCAGTGCGGCAGCACCACCCGCGCCGATGGCAATGTACGCCTTGCGCGTCGAGGGTTGGGCGAGCGTGCGGCCCGTCGCCAAGGAAGCACCCGTGGTGACGGTCGGCGGCTTGTCCCACGAAACCGTGCGGCCGGGGCCAGTGGCGGCGACGGTCGCTACGACGGTTCCCGTCGAAGCCACCTGCCCGTAAGAAGGCATCGACCCGCGGGCAGGCATGGAAAGAACGGGCGGCCCCGCGACGACCGTGCCCGTGTCGGTGTGCGCCATCGCCGGGGTCGCCACAACCGCGCTAGCCGTTGCATCGCGCATCGCAGATCGCATCGCGCTCGCGGTCGGCCATCGCATCGCCCTGTCGAACGCCAACGCGGTGTCCACGACGCGGCACAGCGCTTCTGGCACGGAAGGAGCAACCGAGCGCAGCGGTCGGGCTGGCCTCGTGGCCGCGGCAATGAGCTGCTCGTTGGCTGTCCTGCCAGCATGCACGAGCTCACCGGAGAGGAGGGAGAACATCACCGCGCCCACCGCCCAGATGTCGCTCCGGGCGTCGACTTCCTGGACGTGCCCGAGTGCTTGCTCTGGAGGCATGAACGCGGGCGTGCCCAACATCGATCCGGTCTTCGTGCCCGAGGCGCTGCCAGCTCGCTCCAGCAGACGTGCGATGCCGAAATCGAGCACCTTCACCGCGCCGGTAGCCGTGAGGAAGATGTTCTCGGGCTTGATGTCGCGGTGGACGATTCCACGCGTGTGCGCCGATCCGAGCACATCCAGGATCTGGTCGGCGATGGCAACGACTTCGCCTACGGGGAAGCTGCCGCCCAGCCGCTCCCAGCGTGCGTCCAGCGTTTCCCCTTGCAGAAGCTCCATGACGAGGAACACCGAGCCGTCCTCAGCGACATCGTCGTCGAGCACCTTCACCGCCCCGTCGTGCTCGATGGAGTTGGCGAGGTAGCCCTCGCGAAGGAAGCGGTCGCGCACGGAGGGATCCATCGACAGGTGGCCATGGAGCATCTTCACGGCGACGCGGTTCGCGTTTCGATGCGTCGCCGCGTACACCGCGGCCATGCCCCCAACCCCGAGCAGCGCGTCCAGTCGCCACTTCTCACGGAGCACCCTTCCAACCCGCCGCAGTGCCTGCTCGGTCAGAGGGTCCGAAGATCCGACGCTGGCTCCGTTCGACATCTCTCGCCACTACCCGCCCGATCGCGCCCGCACGGCAGGTCAAGTAACAGACGACTTACATTGACCCTTCGTATTCGCCAAAACACCGGAGAAACTTAGCAATTACCGTACATCGTCAGACGATTTTACGTCTCGTAAGCCGTTCCCGTCAACCCCTGATTCCAGGACGGTCAGCGCATGGCTGCCCGCCCGCCACGAGAGCGCCCGTCGAGCGACACTAGCCGCTCGCTCCGGGAGGTCGCCGCTCTGCTGGGGGGGCGCGTTCGCGCCATGCGCCTCGCGCGCGCTTGGACGCTCGAGGAGGCCGCGGAACGGATGGCCTTGGACTATCGCCACATCCAGCGGATCGAGCGTGGCGTTGCGAACGTGACTCTCGCGACCCTGGCCAGGGTCGCCGCGGGCTTCGGGGTCAGCGTCGCAGATTTGCTGGCCCTGCCGGTGCCCGAGGGGTCGGATGACGGGAGCATGACCGCTGATTCAACTTGCGGCGTCACTCGGGCCGCCGAACGCGAGATCGAAGACCACGCTGCGGATGTGAGAGACGCCGACTTCTTGCTGCGTGTCATCGGAGCGCAGCTCGCGGAGGCACGTCGCCGCAAGCACATGACGCAAGCCGCGTTCGCAACACGCGCGGGGATGACCCTGGACAAGCTCCGCCGAATCGAGATGGGGCGCGCGAAGAGGCTTCCGGTCAAGCTCCTCGCGCGGCTGGCGTTCACCTTGGGCGTCGCCCCGGCAGAGTTGTTCGCGCAGCGTGCACTGCGGAGACCGCGACGTGGTCGGCCTTCGCAGATCCATGACCACGACAGGCCCGTGGCTTACGAATCGTCGTCGTCGTCCTCATCGTCCTCGTCGTCCCCGTAGGCGTCGGTGTCTTCGTCGTCCCCGAAGTCATCATCATCTTCGTCGTCCTCGTCGTCGTCGCCCACAGCGGCGAGTTGGGCAGCTCGGCAGCGTCGCGCGACGGCGCGGGCTACCTTCAGCAGCGCATGCTCCTCGAAGAGGAGCGCGCGAGACGCATGGGCGTGCTTGCCGCCGCCAGCCGATGTGCAGCGATCCTGGGTGCGCATGCTTCGGGACGATTTGCACGGAACTGTCGTGGTTGCGTCCGGCCTCGTGCGCGGAGCCACGTTCGCGTATCCGGCACATCGTCTCATGATTCCCTGCCGAGCCCCGGACGGGCTGATTGGTACGGTTCAGCGTTGGCGTTTCGATGGGGAGCGGGAGCCGAAGTACGTGTTCCCCGCAGGCAAACCAGCGCAGCGCCCATACGGTGTCGAGCGAGCTGCGCTTCTGGCAACCGGCGTCCCGGTGGTCTTCGTGGACGGCGGCGCGGACGTCCTCGCGCGTTGTGCGCTCGATCCGGAGCACACAAGGCAAACGGCTGATTCCCTCGCGAAAATCAGCCGATCTCGTCGGGGAGGGGGGATTTGAACCCCCGACGTCAAGCACCCAAAGCTTGTGCACTACCAGGCTGTGCGACTCCCCGGTCTTCCTAGCACCACGGGCGAACCCGTCCGCGGCTCCCGTGGTCTAGCACAACCCCAACCCCAGGTGAACGCCTCCAGACGACCCGCCCCCATCTGGCCTTGCGAACCGTTCGCCGGTAGTCGAGGATTCGCCCGCCTTGTCACGCCCCCACGCCGACCAGCACCGTCGCCCGGCACATCCACCCGATGGCGGGCTCGTCCACACCCACGATCACGACCATCCGCACCACGATCCCCACGATCATGACCACCACCACGACCACCGCCGAACCCCTGCCCGGCGCCTTGCTGTCGCCCTCATCCTGACCGTCGCCTTCATGTTCGCCGAAGCCGTCGCCGGGTGGCTCTCCGGGAGCCTCGCCCTCGTTGCCGACGCCGGCCACATGCTCTCGGACTCGGCGGCTCTGGCCCTTGCCCTCGTGGCTCAACGCATCGCCCAGCGCCCACGTTCGGCCACCCGTACCTTCGGCTCTCGCCGCGCTGAGGTTCTCGCCGCTTTCGTCAACGGCATCGCCCTCGCCGTGACCGCCGTCCTCATCGTCCGAGAAGCCCTCGGGCGCCTCGTCGAGCCCCACCCCATCCAGGCTCCCCTGATGCTCGCCACCGCCATCCTCGGCCTCGTCGTCAACATCGTCGCCGCCTTCGTGCTCCGCCCCACCGGCCACGACAACCTCAATACCCGCGCAGCCTTCCTGCACGTCGTGTCCGACGCCCTCGGTTCGGTCGGTGCGATCACCGCTGGCGTGCTCATCGCCACGCTTGGCTGGACCAGGGCCGACCCCATCATCGGCATCGCCATCGCCGCGTTGATCCTCTGGGGAGCCTGGCGCCTCGTCAAGGACACCACCGGCGTGCTCATGGAGGGAACCCCCGCCCACATCGATGCCGTCGCCCTCGAGAAAACCATCCGCGCCGTGCCCGGCGTCCGCGATGTCCACGACCTGCACGCTTGGACCATCTCCGACGGGTTCCACGCCGTCACGGCCCATGTCGTGCTCCGTGGCAACCTCCATGGCACCGACGTGGTCGCCGCCGTGGCACGGGCCATCCAGCAGGAGCACGGCATCGACCACGTGACCCTGCAGCCCGAAGCGCCCCCACCCGGGCTGGTCAATATCCGCACCGCACGATCCAGTGGCTCTGCGGTCGACGATGACCCTCGCCAACAGGAGAAACCATGAGCCGAAGGGCTTCCTGGGACGAGTATTTCATGCGCATCGCGATGGAGGTCAGCACGCGCGCCACGTGCGACCGCAAGCATGTCGGCGCCGTCATCGTCCGCGATCGCTTCATCCTCGCCACCGGCTACAACGGGTCGATCCCGGGTCTGCCGCACTGCGATGACGTTGGCCACATGATGGAAGACGGCCATTGCGTGCGTACCGTGCATGCGGAAGCCAACGCGATTTGTCAGGCGGCACGCAACGGAGTTCGCATCGAAGGAGCCACGCTGTACGTGACCGCGTCGCCATGCTTCACCTGCTTCAAGCTGGTCGCCAGCGCAGGGATCAAAGCCATCGTGTACGGCGAGTTCTATCGGGACCAGCGCATCTTCGACTTTGCCGGCGCCCTCGGCATGGAGCTCCGGCACCTTGCCATCCATTCGCTCGCTTCCAACACGGAGTGCCCATGAACATCGCCGTCCTTCAAGGTGGTCCTTCCGCCGAGGCCGAAGTGTCCCGAGCGTCTGCCAAAGGCGTGGCGGCCGCGCTCGGGAAAGCTGGACATCGCGTCTCCCGCCTCGAGCTCACCCCCTCGCTCGCTGCCGACCTGCTGCACGGCGGCTTCGACGCTGCGTTCCCCGTCACCCACGGACGACTCGGGGAAGATGGCGCGTTGCAGGGGCTGCTCGAGATCATCGCCCTGCCGTACGTCGGCTCGTCCGTGCTCGCAGCCGCCATGGCCATGGACAAGACCGTCGCCAAGCTCGCCTTCCGTGCCGCTGCGTTGCCCGTCGCAACCGACGTCGTGATCCACCGTGGGGCAGACCTGTCCGTGGAGGTCGCCAGGGTCCGCAGTACCATCGGAAAGTCCGTCGTTGTCAAGCCAGCATGCCAGGGTTCTGCTATCGGGATCGTGCGTGTGGCAGACGCGTTCGAGGGCGACGTGCTCCGTGACGCCATCACTGCCGCGTTCGGTTTCGGAGATGCTGTGCTGTGCGAGCGCTTCGTCCGCGGAAGAGAAGTCACCTGCGCCGTGGTCGACGTCCCCGCGCTCGGAGGGCTTCGCGCGTTCCCGCCCACGGAGATCTTCTCGAAGGCCGCGGAGTGGTACGACTTCACCTCGCGCTACGCCGCAGGGGGAAGCGTTCACCAGTGCCCGGCCGAGCTGCCTGACGCCGTGACCCGCCGCGTGCAGGACATCGCCTGCGCAGCGCATCGTGCGCTCGGGTGCCGTGATCTCTCCCGCGTGGACTTCGTCGTGGGCGACGGCGACGACCCGAACGCCGTCACACTCCTGGAGGTCAACGTGCTGCCGGGCATGACCGCGACCAGCTTGTACCCAGAAGCCGCAGCGGCCGCGGGGATACCCTTCGATCGCGTCTGCGACGCGCTCGTGCGCCATGCCGTCGAACGTGCGCGCACGACCACCACCGTCGCCGCCGTCCCTTTGCCGTGAGCAGAAAGGCGTTCACCGACCCGCGCAGCGGCGTGCCGGGGAAGGGTGGGGCGGCGCGCAAAACGATCAGAAGCGCCAGGCTGCGGCTGCGCCCGCGGCGTTCGGGCTGATGATCGGGGTAAGCTGCATCGTCTTGGTGGACCGATCGCGAAGTGCTGCTGCGGGCTCGGCGGGCTTGTTGTTGCCGAGCAGCAGCACCGTGCCCGTAACGCCGAGAGTGATGGCCACGCCGAACGCCATGTCGGCGATCAGCGCGTCCCGCTCGGCCTTGTCCGCGTTGTCCGAGGTCGGGTTGTCGTTGAAGTCGCTCTTGTCGCCGAGCGCCTTGATGCCGAACAGTCCGCCCACGATCAGACCGGCGCCGGCCGCACCCAACGTGATGTAGGCCGGGAGGTTCGACCGCGGCTGCTGCGGCCCCTGGTCCGTCGTTGGTGGTGTCGACGTTGCGGGCGGCGGTGCTGCGGGCGGCGGGGCCACCACGGGGGGCGGCGTCGCTGCCCGCGTCAGCGCGAACGCCAGGTCCGGCGCGGTGTCGCCGGCCTTGACCTCGACGGTCTTCTCCATCGGCTCATAGCCCGGCGCGCTCACCTTGACCTTGTGCGTGCCGGGGGTGAGCTTCAGTTCCATGGGCGTTGCCCCCATCTGCGCGACACCGTCGACCTCGACCGACGCCGATGCCGGATCGGATGTGACCTTCACCGGAACCGGCGCGTTCTTCATCGCGGCGATGCGGGCCTTGGCGGCATCCACGTCGGCCGCCATGTTGGGCTTGTCCTTGGCGGCTTCGACGAACTTCTCGTACGCCGCGATGGCCTCCGCCGTGTTGCCCATGCCGTCGTAGCACTGCGCGATCTTCTGCTGGGCTTGCGGCGACGGGATCAAATCGTTGGCTGCCTGGAACTCCGTCAAGGCGCCGGCGTAGTCCTTCGCGTCCAGCCGCTTCTTGCCCTCTGCGTAGTGCGTGCGCGCGGCATCCTTCTTCTGTTTGTCTGTCATCTTCTTGCCAGCGTCGCCGGCCTTCTTGCCAGCATCGGCAGCCGGAGGCTTCCCCTGCGCGATGGCGTACGGCGCCACCGAGCTCACGGTGAGAAGACCGCTCAACACAGCCGCGGTAAGTCGGCTACCCAGGCGCAAGTCGGATTGGGAACGCATTGCTCGTCTGTACCTCCCTGATCTTGTCGGAGATGAGCTTGCTCAGCGCCCTTGCAGGCTATCAAGCCTCCATGCCTTGTGTCTACGGCAAATTCCCCGCTGACGCCCCACCGCCGCCCAGCGTCGCCGATCCCTACTGCGGTACCGTGAATCCGCTTGTCCGGAACGACATGCTCCGGTCGGCCTTGCCGATCCGTGCTACGAACAGCCCCACGAACGACCCGAAGATCGAGTCACCCGGCGTCACCGCGCTCGACCCCGGCGGCCTGCTCACCCAACGCCTTATCTGCTCGAGCATCTCCTGCGAGATCGGGTTCACCTCCACCGTGCCCGCCAGGTAGTACGCACCACCCACCGGAAGCGACCCCGGAATCGCCATCTCCCGTACCTCCGCGCAGCGCCGAAGCACACCTTCCATGTTCAGCGCCGGACGAGTCATCTCCCCGCTCGGCTGCACCAGGTGCACCATGTACACCTCGTTCCAAACGTCGTACGTGATGCGGCACGACTGGAAGATGCCCGTCACCGGCTTCGGGTCGTCGCCGCTTCCCTCCGCGAAGAAGTACCCGCGAAACGAGATCACCGTCGGCAGCCCGCTCTGCAGCTTGCGGCGCGTGTCGTCGTCAATCACGTCGCGGTAGCTGACCGAAACCTGCAGATGCCGAGTCGTCGGGTTCCGCTCGAACCTCGCAGGCCGAGCCGGCAAGCTCGACGGTGACGAGATCTCGTTGTCCTGCGCGCGCACCGCCGCAGGCCACACCGAGCCCACCACCAGGGCTACCGTCGCCAACAGCCCGCGAACAACCCTCATCGGGGACGTGCCTCGCCCCGGACCGGGATGAACCCGAGCACGTTCGAAAAGGCGAACGTGAACCCTCCGGCGTTCGTGTCCATCAGCAACCCCAGGTTGAACGTGAGGTCCACCGGCACCCGCGCCCAACCCGAGTAGCCCCTCGGTGGGTCCGCCACGTCGCGCTTCGACGCCACCGCGTACATCCCTGCCGACCCGAACAGGTCGATTCCGTACACCGAGCGATGCCCACGATACAGCGGCACCCGGTACTCCCCCTGCACCTTCGCCGCGTACTCCCCGTAGCGGACCTCGACGATGTCGGTGCCAAGAAAGTTCGGCGCAGGCCGCCGGTCCACATTCAGGTCCAGCATCCGATTGGGCAGGAAGTCGCTGAAATCGCCGACGTAGAACCGCTCGTAGATCGGCGCGTAGCCAGCGATCGCGCCCGCGAACAGGCTCCCACGCACCACGTGCCGCCAAGGTAGCTGCCACCAGCGCGATGAACTCAGCGTCAGCTTCTGATACGGATACGTCGACCCCAGCGGGGAAAGCGAGATCTCCGCCCCCACCGTCGTGTGCGACCCGCGATTCGGCAGGATCGGCATGTCACGCGTGTCGTACTGAAGCGTCGCGCGAACCGTGGACAGCACGCTCAACCCACGGCTCAGACCGAACTCGATCGGCTCCACGTCCAGTCCGCGACGATGCGATGCCGCCAGCGGCAGCGTGGCGTCGATTCGCTCCAACCGATAGTCCAACCAGAGCTGCACCGGCATGCTCAGGTCCCGCCCCACCCCGACCAAACCGCCGAAACGCTTGTAGCGTGCCACGGCATATCCCGTGAGCTGCTCCCCGCCGTTGACTGGATCGTCGTACAGCACGTCGCGGTTCCCGTAGAAGTCCCGCGCGTCGTTGTACAAGAGCGACGCCGACGTCATCCACGCCGATCCCAGAAACACCGGATCGAAGAACCGCGCTCGCAAGGCTAGCTGGTCCTGTGCGAACCCCACACCGCCTCCCAGCGTGACGCCCGTCCCCGCCAGGTTGGTCTCCGCAACGTCCGCCCCCGCATAGGCCGTGAGCGGCCGCGCGTTCCCCTGCGTGTCCGCGTCCGCCGACAGCCCCATCCAGAGATCGCTTACCACGACCGTGTTACGCTCTCGGACGTCGACCACCAGCACCACCTGTCCGCGCCGCGTCCCCCTCCGCAGCGACAGGTGTACCTCCTGAAAGAATCCCGTCCCCAGCAGCCGGTAGCGGAGTAGCTCCAGCTCGGGATCATCCACGTCGAGCACGTCTCCAGCGTGCAGCTTGACGTATCGGCGGATCACCCGCTCGCTGGTGCGCTGATTGCCGCGAATCTCGACACGCTCGAGCTGGTAGCGAAGCACCGGGCCTGTCGTCGCGTCGCGATCCGAGAAGCCGGCGACCAGCGGTGCACATGACGCGGTCGTGTCCTCCACACCAGGTGCCCCGGATCGCTTCGCGGCCGTCAACGGTTCCGGCCATGGCACCGCGCCGGAAGCTCCGGCAGACGCGGACGCTGCCGGGGCGGATTCATTGCCCTCCGCCGTGCTCTCGATCGAGCCCGACGACGCCGGGCTTGGAACGGGGACAACGTCGCCAGCACCTTGCGCCCATGCCGCCGCTGCGACCCAGACAAGCGTGGCCCCTGTCAGCACGCCTGCCGCGACCCGTCTCGTACTCACGTGCGAAGCCTATCACGCCTCGGTGGTGTCCATGCGTGCAACCGCCTGCCGGTCGCTTGCCATCAATACGTCTGTTCGACGTATCGAGGCACGACTAGATACACCACCTTGATCCCATCGGACCCCCCCAGAAGCTGCCCTTTCGGTGTCTGCACGCGAATCAACGCTCGGAGGACCAGCATCGCCGCTGGCTTGAGCAGCGTGTTCCGGGCATGCACGCGGAAGCTTACCGACGCGTCGCCTCGCACGCCGTAGAAGGTGGTCGCATCCTTGTCCGCATACGGCTTCGGCGTCTGCGTCGACTCCAGCGGCTCCACGTCCAGGATGAGCTTCGTCGCATCGTAGGGCGTCGTCTCCGGCGCCATCACAGCGTTGTGGTATTCAGGGTCCGCATCTCCATCCCCATCGCAGTCCACGTTGCCCGCACAATCGTAGCTCTCGCGAGTGGTCGTCACGTTGTGCAGACCTTGCCCCGCCAACAACCCGATCAGCCGAACAACCTCGTCGGAGACGTCACCCGTCGCCGTGTCCTGCTCCGTCACCAGCGGATGCTCGCTCCCTCCGAACGCAGGGTCGTACCATGTGCTGCTCGTCTTCCAAGCCAGATCCTCCATCTCCGCCTTCGCCGCACCCGGCGTGCCCGTGTTGACCGATACCCCCACCACCTTCGCGCCGAGCTGGTTGATCGCGTCCACCGCTTCCTGATACGTCTTCGTTCCCCCCGTGTTCGCGTTGTTGTAGTCGTTCGCTACAGACGGGCCGTTGTGCATGGGCGCGTCCGTCACCATCACGAACACCGGCAGCGATCCCGGTCGGAAGCAGGGCACTCCGACCTGACCCGGGGGCGTGCATACAGGAGGAGATGCCGTCCATAGCCCACCGAGCGTCGCCGCGTACGGCTGGCCCGACGACGCGATCCACAACGCTTGCGACAACCCTTCGGGAGCGTCGCCGCCCCCCGCAGCCTTCAACGAACCCAGGATCGTCCTGACCGATGACGGCGCAACCAACCCATTGGGGCTGCTCTCTGGCGCCGCCACGTTCCCCAGCACGGTGTTGCCGCCGACGTCGAAGCGGTTCCGATATAGATCGTCCGTCGTGGCGCCCCACGGTGCCCAGGGAATGTCGCGGAAGTCGCCGACCCCCACCCACGCCCCCGGAATTGCAGGAATCGGAGGGACTGCCGCGGGATTGCCGTTCAGGATCGCTGGCAGGATCGTCGTGTCGAGCGACGCGCTCACGTTGTCGATGGCTGCCTGCATCGACTCCGTCGTGTCGATCATGAAGTAGATGTCCGCCATCTTCACGCCGGCCGAGAACTCGAAGTCCTTCGTCTGCTCCGGCGCCCCGTAGGGCAACACGAAGTACAACATCGCGTCGGGCGGTACCGACGCCGCATCCAATGGATCCGACCCCGCCGCTACCTCCACCGAATCCACTACCCCGTCGCCGTCGCAGTCCGCCTTCTTTGCACACCCGTGGCTGCCGTCGATGTCGTACGCGCGCTCGTCCATGTCGGCGATCCCATCGCCGTCCGCATCCACGTCGCGCACGTCCGGAATCCCGTCCGCATCGGTGTCCGCAAGCGGGCTGCAGCTATCCGTGCGCACCTTCCCGGCAGGATTCCCTTCGAGATACGCGTTCGCCGCCTCCACCGCATCTGGATACCCATCCCCGTCGCTGTCCTCGTCCAGGTAGTCCGGCGTGCCGTCGCCATCCGTGTCCGTCGACGGTGCCAGCTCCAGGGCATCGGCGATCAGGTCGCCGTCCGTGTCCGTCGGGTCGTCGCAACTCGGCGTGACCGGTAGGTCGATGATGACGTCGAACGATCCGGCCTCGGCCCCGCCTGACCCGGCTGCGGCGTCGGGGGTATCGAACGTGCTGTCGTTCGGCTGCGCCTTGCTGCATCCTGCCGGTGACACCGCCGCGCAAGCGCCCAAGCCGGCAAGCATCCAGAACATCCAAGTGCCATGTCCGTTGCGCATGGTTCCCTCTCGGCGCGTTGCGCCACGCTCGCCAGAAACACGATCTGTACGAGAATAGCTGAGCGCGAAGCTGCGGGCATCGATTTGCTGCCTCGGGGTTTCTCTCGACCCACGCCGCGCTACACTCGTCTCACCGTCGGCAACCCACGACCATGAGGCGATTCATGTCGCGCAATCCACTCATTTTGCCCTGGAGCCGAGGTCCCGCCCCGGCGGCTGTCGCGCTGCCTGCCGCGCTGCGCGGCATCCTTGCATCGCTGACCGCCGCGATCGCCGTGCTGATCGCTCCCTCCGCGTTCGCCGACGACTTGCCCGACCAGCCCTCCACGCCCGACGACATTCCGGGCGAGATCGCGGTCGACCTGGTGGACGACCTGTCGGACTCGGACGTCGACGCTTTCGCGCGATCGCTGTCGCTACCCTTGCTTCCGTCCAGCGTCCTGACCGCGCGCACCCGGGTCCACCGGGCCGTCGTTCCCGACGGCGATGTCGCCGGTTGGATCCGCAAGCTCGCGGTCGACCCACGCGTCCAGAACGTCGAGCCGCTGGCCTGGGTTCACGCAAGCTGGACACCCGATGACCCCCTGCTCGATCGCCAGTGGCACCTCGACCGCATCGGAATGAAGTCCGCCTGGCCGTGGGCGACTGGACGCGGTGTCACCGTCGCCGTCGTCGATACCGGCGTGGCCTGCGAAGATCATCCTCCCTTCTCGCGCGGTACGGACCTCGCGCAGACCTGGTGCCTTCGTGGCTTCGACATCACTCGCAACCAGCCAGGGGGCAGCGACGATAACGGACACGGCACCCATGTCGCCGGCACGATCGCCCAATCCACCGACAACGCCATTGGTGGCGCCGGTGTCGCTTTCCACGCACGACTGCTTCCGGTCAAGGTTCTCGACGCGCAGGGGCGAGGCACCACCGTGCAGGTCGCCGACGGCATCCGTTTCGCCGCGGACGCCGGCGCGCACGTCATCAACCTGAGCCTCGGCGGCGCACGCGCCAGCAGGATCATGCGCGACGCGCTCGCGTACGCCCGGTCCAAGGGGGCTGTCGTCGTTGCTGCGGCTGGCAACAATGGTCGGTACGTCGAGTATCCTGCCGCTTTCGACAGTGTCATCGCCGTGTCCGCGACGGACTCCAGCGACGCGCTCGCGCGGTTCTCGTCGCGAGGCAAGGAAGTCGACATCGCCGCGCCCGGCGTGCAAGTCCTGCAGCAGACTGTCTGCGATGGCGGCAGGAACCGATGCGAGCAGTTCGCCACGCTGTCGGGTACCTCGATGGCCTCCCCACACGTTGCCGGTGCCGCTGCCCTCCTGATGAGCATCGGCGTCACCGACCCCGCGCGCGTCGAGTCCATCCTCGAGGAAACCGCCCGCCTCCCCCCAGGCGCCGACCGAGGCGGCCCCCTTTTCGGCGCCGGTGTCCTCGACGCTTCCGCGGCTATACCGCCAACGGTGCTGAAGCACGCGATCGTTCGCCTCGCGATTGCTGCTCTGCTGGTTGCCTGGGTCGTCCAGCGCATCCGGCGCAAGCGCGGCATCGTGCGCCCCTGGCGCCCCGCGTTCGTGATCGCCGTCCTCGCCTTCGGCCCGGGGCTGCTGTTCTTCGTGCCTTGGATCGTCGCGCGTGTTCAGCTCCCCATCGACCTCCTGGCTCGTCCTGTCCCTGAGTGGGACCTGCTCCTGGGCGTGTCGGTCCACCGATGGCTTCCACTCGCGACCTTCGCCCTTCCGCTCGCGTTGTCTGCGATCGGCTTCGGCTTCAAACGCCTGCGGCCGGCCATTGCCGGCAGCGCGGTCGGCACCGCCGCCTATCTCCTAAGCCTTCCCGCGCTTCGCATCACCGCGACCGGCCTCCCGTCGCTCGGGCTGCTTACCCTCTGGGCCCTGATCAATCTCGTCGTTTGCCTGTGGCTCGCGTCGCTCAACCTCGACGAGCGCGATCCCGCATGAACCCCGCGATGGCCTGCGCAATCACCTCCCCGAGCCGCGTCGCCCATTCCCCAACCATCACGCGCTGGTTCACCTCGACCTGCAAGCAGGCGTAGCGACCGTCGTCGAACTTTCGGCGGAACGGCGCCGCGATGCCGTCCATGTCGCCGCGATACGGCTGGTTCCTTTCGACCGTCCAGCCATGTTGCAGCAGCGCATTTCCCACGGCACCGACAAGGGCGGTCTCCGTGGCCCGCTCGGGATCGAACAGCAATCCGACCCCGAAGAGCCTGCGTGCAGGGTCGAGGCGCGGCGTGAAACTGTGGACCGACACATGCAACGAGAAGCCGAATGTCGCCACCGTGGCTTCGATTCTCGAAGCTACCGCGCGCCAGTAGGGCGCGTGATATCGGGCGATCCTGGCCGCGCGTTCCGGCGCGCTGAGCCCCCGGTTGCCGGGAATCGCAACCCCGAACGAAACCTCTGGAATGACCATGGGATTGTCCGGGCTTCGGTTCAGATCCGCCACGAGCCTGCTGCACGTGCCTGCCGTCAGCTCGACCCCCAGCCTGCTCGCCAGCACCGCCGCCAGGTCGACTGCTCCGGGATCCCAACTCACATGATCCAGCAGCACCTCCGGCCCGACTCCCAGATTCGGGCCGTCCGCGGGCACATCGGCGCTCGCGTGCTCGCACGTCACCACCACGGTTCGCGTTTCGTCCATCGCCTGCGTGTTTGCAGACAACCGATCCTCGGAGCAAGGGTCAGCTCATCGAAATCACTTGGGCTTTCTTGCCTCGACGGCACGCCGAACTGCGGCTATGGGGCACCCTCGCATGGACGCCATACGCATTCGTGGCGGCCGCCCCTTGCGCGGCCGCGTTCCGGTCAGCGGCGCCAAGAACGCCGCGCTTCCCATCCTGTGCGCCACCTTGCTGTCCGACGGCGAGAGCCTGCTGCGCAATGTCCCCGCTCTGCGGGACATCGATACCACCGCCGCCCTGCTCAGGTTCCTCGGCCGAGACGTCCAGGTTGGTGCGGGTACGGTCCTGGTCAAGGAAAGCTCGGGAAGCGTGCGACCCGAGGCACCGTACGAGCTCGTCAAGCAGATGAGAGCAAGCGTGCTGGTTCTCGGCCCGCTGCTGTCGCGGTTCGGGCGCGCCAAGGTCTCCCTTCCGGGTGGCTGTGCCATCGGCGCGAGGCCCATCGACCAGCACCTCAAGGGCCTCCGCGCCATGGGCGCGCGCATCGACCTCGAACGAGGCTATGTCGTCGCCTCCGTTCCCGCCGACGGACGCCTCCGCGGCACCGAGTTCTGCTTCGACCTGATCACGGTCACGGGCACCGAGAACCTCATGATGGCCGCCACCCTTGCCCGAGGCAGAACGACCCTCATCAACTGCGCTCGCGAACCCGAGGTCGAGGAGCTCGCCCGTGTCCTGAACAAGATGGGCGCGCGCATTCAAGGCGCGGGAACCTCGGAGATCCGCATCGAAGGTTGCGACACCCTCCAGCCCTTCGATCACGCCATCATCGCCGACCGCATCGAGGCCGCCACCTTCATGATCGCGGCAGCCGCAACCGGCGGCGATGTCCTCGTCGACCACGCACCCGCCGAGCACCTCGAGGCCTTCACCGCAAAGCTCGTGCAGGCCGGCTGTGAGGTTACCCGCGAAGGCACCGGCATGCGCGTTGTCCGCACCGGCAAGCTGAGCGCCGTCGACATCACGACCGCGCCCCACCCGGGCTTCCCCACCGATGCTCAGGCCCAGTTCATGGTCCTGATGTGCCTCGCCGAAGGCCGCAGCGCCATAACCGAAACCATCTTCGAGAATCGCTTCATGCACGTCTCCGAGCTCGCCCGGATGGGTGCCGACATCGAGGTCCGCGGCCATACCTGCATCGTCCACGGCGTGCCCCACCTGACCGGCGCCAGCGTCATGGCGACCGACCTTCGCGCCAGCGCCTCGCTCGTGATCGCCGGCCTCATCGCCACGGACTTCGATACCGAAGTCCGACGGGTCTATCACCTCGACCGCGGCTACGAACGCATCGAGGCCAAGCTGGCTGCCCTCGGCGCCGACATCGAGCGCGTCAAGGGCGCTCCAGCCTGACGTTCATTCTCCGCCACCACCCAGGTCGAAGTCGTCGTCGGACCCGCCCCGGATCAGCCGCAACCGCACACGATCCTGGTCCTCGTCGCCGGCGTCGTTCGCCCCCCGCGCGTAGGCTCGTATCGCTTCGCGCACCGCTGGCGCGACGAACACCGTTTCGGTGTCGAGCCTTGCCGCGGCTTGCGCAAGTACCGCCACACGCTCCACCAGCGCCTGTCGGGCATCCACGAGCACCACGCGCTTGCCGTGCAACGTGCACAGACCGCCGCGTGTCGCCAGGTCCCCGAACAGCCGGCTGTCGAAAGCCTCGCACCGCACCGGGACATCGAGCCGCTCGAGCAGCCCCGCAAGCTCCTGGTACAGCCGGGCGAGCTCCATGCCGATCAGCCGCCTCCCCCGACGCTGCCGCCTAACACGCGCTGCGCCGCCGCGCAGTAGGCTTCGAATGTGCGGTCGTCGAACAGCACGAATCGCACGAGACGTGGTGTGTCGTGTGCCATCATCGCCGAGCGTACCGTCGCCAGCGCTATGGGCGCAGCTTCCTGGACAGGATACCCATACACTCCCGTACTGATCGATGGAAAGCTGACGGAACCGATCGCGTTTTCTCGACAGATCCTCAACGCCTCGCGGTAGCACGAGGCGAGCAGATCCGGTGCCCGGCCTCCTTCCCGTGCGTAGACCGGTCCCACGCAGTGAATCACCCAGGCAGCCCGTAAGTCGAACCCTGGTGTCAACACGGCATGGCCCGTTGCGAGCACCCCGCCAGGCAGCGTCTTCTTCGCCTCGCGGCAAGCTTGCAACAGTCCGGGACCAGCCGCACGGTGAATCGCACCGTCCACCCCTCCGCCGCCAAGCAGTCCGCCATTGGCTGCGTTCGCGATGGCTGCCGTGTCCTGGCGCGTGATGTCGCCGAGGCGCAGCTCGATCCTTCTGCCACCCACTTCGAACTCGTTCGCCATGCGATCCCGTTTCCCGTTGCGACGCCTTGCCGCCTGCCCACGATGATGACAGCGCCTGGTCGTTGCCGCCACATCTCCCTGGTGGAGCGCAAGCAGGCTTTGCCACCCCCAGCAGCGAGCCTCTGCGGGCTCGCTTCCGGGACGTCGCGCGGGGTGCTCGACCGAAGGCGAGGTCGGGGCACACGTCTGCCTGGCACGACACGCTCCCCTCCTGCCTGCGGTGGTCGTCGTTCTTCTGTTTCGATCGTCCGAGGTTCTTGCGGAGTGCATGCGGCTGCCCTGGTTTTCGTTTCCCCACGACGCACCACGCCGCACCCGTTACCCGCACGCAGACGCCCACGGCGGGTGTACGTATCGACTGGGGCGGGGGGCCGTGGCTTTTTGGGGTGGACGGTCAACCGCCACGACCAGCTTCGGCTCGTTTGGAACCCGGCCGAATGCAGCCTTTCCTGCGCCCGCTCGCCTCCGGGGCTTTGCTTGCCATCTACCCTGGCCGTCGTTTGCGCGCTCGCCCCGTGGCAACGCTGGCAGGTTAGAAAGCCGGCCACTTGGACTCGGTGACTCGGGCAGCGCGACGGTCTACCCTGGCCGTCGTTTGCGCGCTCGCCCCGTGGCAACGCTCGCAGGTTGGAAAGCCGGCCAGTTGGACTCGGTGACTCGGGCAGCGCGACGGTTCGACGCGAAGCGGGTGCCCAACCAGCGTGGCGGCCGCCACTTCTGCGCGGATTCCGCCACTTGGGGGGTTTTGCTCGGGGGAAAACGGGCATCGATGCGCTGCGTGGGCGTGATCGGGGTGGCGGGCCGCCACCTCGCCTCGCGTGGGAAGTACGACAAAACAAGGGAGGATGCGATGGCACCGATGCTGCTTAGGGTAGCGGCAGCGGTGTTCGCGAAACGGCAGCGTACGGGCCGTGGAGCGGGCATCGAGGAGGCTCGGGAAGCAGTCCCTTGCGCGGCCTCCTGGGAACACTCGGACGGGACGGCAGGTAGGCCCCGAGTCTAAATAACCCCAGCGGGTACAGGAGCCCGAGCAACCTGACAAAGAGCAAACGGGGAGCTGGGTTAACAACCTGGCCGCAAAAACCGGGGCCCTCCGGGGCATGGTGCCTTGGAGGGTAGTAGGGAAGGCGTGAGCCTTCCGAGAGACGACAACGCAGGGCGCGGAGGTGACAGCCATGGTGTAGCGAGACAGAAGCGGCAGGACCGCCGCTCGTGGACCTCGGCTCGGGGAGTTGGACGAGGCGAGGCAGCGGGCGGCGGCTCCGGCACCGCGCGAGCAACCGGGACAACCGCCGCCGCGCCAGCGAGACGAGAGGATCGGTACCGAGCGGCCGGCCTTCATGCCGTGGACTGCCCGTGGTGTCATCCCAACCTGGCTGGCACCGGCCGCCCACCTCGACCCGCGGTAATGCCCCACAACCGCTCGACAGCTCCGTCAGACGTCGAATGTCCCGTCTGCGAGACGCTGGACGTCCGCGCGTCCCCGCGTCCAACGTGCCCGCACGCCCACGCGGTTGACCCGAGCAGCCACCCGCGCAGCGTTCGCGCGCCCTGTCGTGGCATCCAAACGAACGAGCCCCACTGCACCGCATCCCGCACGCACACGGTCCATGACCGGCTTGAACCCCGTCGGCCCCCTCCGAAGCCGGACCGAGACCAGCTCCGCGTGATGACAGCGTGCGTCTGAACCCGGTCGGAGCCGGTGCTCCATAGCCACAGGGGGCCGCGGTTTGACCTCGCGCTTGTCCGGTGTTATCCATCCGCCGCTTGGGTGCGCCCAGTCAGTGCGGGAACGTCGAGCTTTCCCTGACCGGGTGCGTTGAACGGGTCGCAGGCTCGGCGCGTCTTCGACCGTGCTCGCTGTCAGGACGAGTTGCTCGCGCCGACCTTCGCACACAGGACGATGAAATCATGACGTTCACTGAGGCCGCGGCGGAAGTGCTCCGCGTCGTCGGCAGGCCGCTGCACTACAAAGAAATCACCGCGATCGCCATCGAGAAGAGCTTGCTCAGCCACGTCGGCAAGAGCCCCGAAGTCACCATGGGTTCCAGGCTCGCTGCCCTGTTCAAGAAACAGGGCGATGAGAACCCTCTCGTACGCATCCGTCCCGGCGTGTTCGCGCTCAAAGAGTGGGAAGTCAACGGCCAGCTCAAGCAGATGCTCGCGCGCGCCAAGTCGGCCGCCAGGTCTGCGGCCCGCGACGAAAACGTCGACGTCGACGCTGCGGAGCTTCCCCTCGACATCGGCCCCGCACCCGATGCGGCGGCCCCAGCGCCTCCCGCTCCCGCCGTTGCCGACCGACAGGCTGCCGTCGAGGTGGCCGGCGAAACCGAAACGCAACCCGCCGCCTCCGCGCAACCCCCCGAGCCACCTCCCGCCGCCTCGGCGCAACTGCCCGAGCCACCTCCCGCCGCCTCGGCGCAACTGCCCGAGCCACCTCCCGCCGCAGTCGACGACCGACCCACCCCGGTCGAACCACAGGTTGCTCTGTCCGAGGAGCCCGTGCCCGCCCCGCCGGATTCCGCTCCCGCCACTGCGTCACCGTCCAACGACGACGACGAGCGCGGCGAACCCGCCGTGGACCCGGAAACCGCCGCCCGTGCCGAGCTTGTCGCAGGCGCGTCCTCCGTCTTCGAAGAAGAAGACGACGATGACCGCCCGATCCTCGGTCCCGATGCAGGTCCAGGGGATCGTGAGGGGCGGCGCCGTCGTCGGCGACGACGGCGGGGAAAGGGCGGCATCGAAAGCGCTAATGGTGTGGCGTATTCCGCCACCCCTTTGCCTGCGGAGATCGAGCCTGGCGATCTGTCCGTGGCCGAACCACGCCCCGCGCCGCAACCCTCCGCGCCTCATCCGGTCGTGCTCGACGTCGGCTCGTCCGCGCTCGAGTCGCTCGCGCTCGACGACTTCGGCGGCAAGGACATGGCTGACGCCATCGCGGTGCTGCTCTCGGCCTTCGACCGGTCTGCGGGGCCGGTGTCGCTGCGCCAGATCGCGGAAGCCGCGCAGAAACGAGCCCGGTTGTCCGGCGATGTCCAGCAGCTCCAGTCCCAGATCGCGGCGTCGGTCCGCGCCGACAACATGCGCAGGACGGCCATGGGGTTGCGGCCCCGCTTCCGCTTCGTCGCAGGACGCGTTGCACTGACCGACTGGCTGCTCTCCGCCGATCTCGCGCGCCTCGAGCAGGAAGCACAGGCCGCAGTCGACCGATACCGCGACGCGGCCCGCAAGGCCTTCGCCCGCAAGCTCCAGGAATTGCCCGGGCATGCATTCGTCGAGCTGGCCCTGCTCACCCTCGAGCGCGTTGGCTTCCGCCATGTCCGCGCCGTGCGTCGCGCCGGCATCCCGGGACACGAGGCTCATTACACCGCCATTCACGACACCGGCGCCGCGGAAATCGCCTCCGCCCTCGTCATCCGTCGCGATGGCCGCGAAATCGGCCGCGAGCGTGTCACCGAGCTCCGCGGCTCCCTCCATCACTATGGACCAGCCACCGTCGGCTGGCTCATCACCTCCGGCCCCGTGCTCTCCGGTGCACGCGAAGAAGCCGCGGCCAACGCCGCCAATACCATCGTGGTGGTCGACGGCCTCGCCCTCGCCCGCTTGTGCGAGCAGTACGACGTCGCCGTCGTTCGCTCGACCCTCCCCGTCGCCATCCCCGACCTCGACATGTTCGAGGCGCTTCGCGCATCGTGAAACCCCAGCCCCGTGTGGCCGTCGGTGCGGTCGTCCTCGATACTGCCGGCCGCGTGCTGCTCGTGCGCCGGGGTCGTCCGCCCGGCGCCGGAACGTGGACCCTGCCCGGTGGCAAGGTCCGTTTCGGCGAAACCCTCGCCCAAGCCCTCGTGCGGGAGCTGCGCGAGGAGACGGCGCTGCTCGTTCAGCCCCTCGCATTCGTCCAGATCGTCGAGATCATCCGCGAGGGATTTCACTACGTCGTCCACGACTACCTTTGCGATCCGTTGAGCGACGCGGCGCACGCTACCGCTGGCGACGACGCTTCTGAGCTCGCGTGGGTCGACCCCGCCGAGATCGATCGGTTCGCCGTGACGCAAGCTGTCCACGACGTCGTGCGCGCCGCGGTCGAACTGCGTCGCGCAACGGCATCCCGTTCGCGCTAGGCTCTCCGGCCATGCACTCGTGCCGATCCGTCATGCCCGCTGCGCTCGCCTTGTCGCTTGCTTGCAGCGCCTGCTGTTCCGTCTCCCCCCCACGCTCCCAGTTTCCCACGGCCGACGCGGCCCTGCAGCGCATGAAAGACACCTACGCATGTGCCCGCGGCGTGCAAGGTGAAGGCAGGCTCGATCACCAGGGCGACAGCGGTCGCATCCGCGGCAACGTTATGCTCATGGCCGTCGACCCCGCGAACGTTCGCTTTGACGTCTACTCGCCGTTCGGCGTCATGATCGCCACGCTCACCTCCGACGGCGAACGCTTCTCTTTCTTTGACATCCGCAGCAAGCAGTTCCTGACCGGTCCGCCTGACCCCTGCAACATCGCACGCCTGACCCAGGTTCGGATGCCGGCGCACGCCCTGGTGCGCCTGATGCGCGGCGAAGCTCCCCTGCTCGTGCACACACCAGGATCCGCCACCATCGAGTGGGATAGCTGCGGCTACTACGTGGTCACCATCCCGAGCACGAACGAAAGCACCCAGACCGTCCACCTCGCCCCGGTGCCCGAGGACTTCAATCTCCCGTTCGAAAAGCAGCGCGTCCGCGTCCTGCAAGTCACCGTCAAGCAGCGCGACTTCGTCCACTATCGCGCGGACCTCATGGACCACAAGCCCGCCGTGACCATGCCCCCGCGGCAGGACCCCGACGGCATCGATCCCGACATCCCGCCAAGTGGCCCTGCGTGCAGGGTCGATGTCCCGCAGCGGATCCGCTTCGTCATGCCGAACACCGGCGACGATATGCTCTTCCGCTATGAAGACACCGGGCTCAACCCACCACTCGTCGATCGTGTGTTCGAGCAGACGATCCCTGGCGGGGTCCAGGTCCGCGAGGTCCGCTGCCCATGATGTTCGCGCGCGCCTCCCCGACGAACGCAAGTGGTCGGTGACGGCCGGTTTGCGCTGCGGTAATGTAACTTACGGAGTCTCTTGTCTATGCCCGACAGTCCGGAGCTCGTGTCGCCCGCTCGCGTGGTATGCATCCACTGCGGCGGCGCCCATCCCCCCGGCATGCGCCGATGCCCGTCGACCGGACGCGCCCTCGGCGGCGATTCACGCCTCATCGGACAGCTCATTGCCAAGCGCTACCGCGTCATTCGCGTGCTTGGCGACGGCCCTTTTGGCGCCAACTACAAGGCCGAGCATGTGACCGTGGGGCGCTTCGTCGCGTTGCGCATCCTGCGCGCCGAGCTCGTGTCGAATCCGGTCGTGCTAAACCGCTTCTTTCGCGAGGCACGCCTCGTCGGGTCCGTGCGCCACGAGCGCCTGCAACCGCTCGTCGACGCCGGCTTGTCCGACGACGGCCTCGCGTATGTCGCCTATCAGTATGCGCGCGGGCGTACGCTCGGTCGTGCGTTCGCCCAGAATACCGAGTTCGGCTTGCAACGCGCGGCCACCCTCGCCTGCGAGATACTCGAAGGGCTCGAGGCGATCCACTCGTCAGGGTTCGTGCACCGGGCGCTCATGCCCGACTCGATCATCTTGCAGATGGGAGCGTCGGGCCGCGAGCATGCCCTGCTGACCAACTTCGGAGCTGCCACCTTCGAGGAGCACGGCGAGCCCAACCCGTTCAAGCCTCCAACCGTGCGCCGCCCCGTTCCCATGGGGCCCTATACCCTGCCCGCGCACGCCTACGCCGAGGGCCCCGACCGCCGCGAGGACATCTTCGCGGCCGGCGTGCTGTTCGCCGCCATGCTCTCCCCCGGCGGTATCCCGCGGTTCAGCAGCGACCTCATCGCCTTGGGTGTCCCTGCCTCCGTCGAAGCCATCGTGGCGCGCGCCACGCACCCGTCCATCGAAGCGCGCTTCGCCACCGCCAAGGAAATGCGTGCCGCCATTCGCCCGTTCGCCGAAGACATATCACCCGACGATCCCGCCTCGGTCACCGAAACCGTCGTCAACGACCTGCGCATCATCCGCAGCCGCGAGCGCGTGCTCGGTGTTGTGCCAGCGCGGTTGCGCTCCGACGGCGGCGCGTCGACCGTCGCGGCAGGGTTCGCTGGCGCGATCGCGCGAGCCTTGGAGCAGACGTGTGGCCCCAGGTTCGCCGAGGTCGTGCATCGTGTCCCCACTCTCGCGAAAATCCGTGAGCTCAAGCCCGGTGCAGGTCCCATCCCCATCATGCCCCTCATCGCCGCGCTCGAAGAGGCCGACCAGCTATGCGGCGCAGACGACCGGCTCTTCTGCGTGATGGTGGGCGAGGCTGCCGGCGCTGCCGAGCTCAGCGACCGCTTTCAGGCCATCCTCGGCGGCGCCCCCACCCCCGAGTTCCTCTTCGATGGACTCGCGTCCGTCTGGCCCAAGGTCATCGGTCAAGGTGTCCCCAGGGCACGACAGGTCGGACGCGGCTACGGACGCTTCGAAGTCCGCGACCAGCTCGAACCGTCGTTCGCCGTCTGCTCCGCCCTCGCCGGCGTCATCAAGGCAAGCCTCGAACGGCTCGGCGCCAACACCGTCGAAGTCTCCAAGACCGCCTGCGAGGCCGTCGGTGACCCCGCCTGCGTCTTCAATGTCACCTGGTACAGTTGATCGCGCCCCCGCCGGCTTCAAACGTTGAACCGGAAATGCAGGATATCGCCGTCCTGCACCACGTATTCCTTCCCCTCCACACGTAGCTTGCCCAGCTCCTTCATCTTCGCTTCGCTGCCCACCGCGATGAACTCGTCGTACTTCATCACCTCTGCCCGGATGAACCCGCGCTCGATGTCCGAATGCACCCGCCCCGCAGCGCGTGGTGCCTTGTCGCCGCGACGAGTCGTCCACGCACGGACTTCGTCTTCACCCACCGTGAAGAACGAGATGTAGTCGAGCATGTGATACGCCTTGCGGATGAACCTCGCAGCCGCTGGCTCCTCGAGCCCCATGCTCGCCAGGAACTCCGCCTGATCCTCCCGCGGCAGTGCGGCGATCTCCGCTTCGATCAGCGCACACACCAACATCAGCTCGATGCGTCGCTGCTTCGCCTCGGCTTCCAACGCGGCGGCTGGCGCGCGGGTGGCATCCTGCTCACTGGTGTTCACCACCGCCAGCAAGGGACGCTGCGACAGAAATGCATACGAAACGATCTCGCGCTCCTGCTCGGGAGCCAGGTCCATCGTCCGGATCGGACGACCGGACGACAGGGTCTCCAGACAGGCCTCGAGCACCGCCTGCTCCCGCTCGTGACCGCGCTCCTTGCGCATCCGTTCGAGCCTCCGCTCCACCACGATCTGATCGTTGAGGATCAGCTCGGATTCGAAGTCCACCAGCTCCCGCGCGGGGTCCGCCGCCGCCCCATCTACCGCAGGAAAACCCCGGAGCACCAACGCGAGCGCGTCCGCCTCCCGCAACGCCTGGATCGTTGCGCTGTCGAGCCCGCCGCCCTTGCCCCGTGGTCCAGGCAGGTCCACAAAGGTCATCTCCGCAAAGACCGTCCGGCGCGGCTTGAAGATCGCCGAGAGCTTGTCTACACGCTGGTCCGGTACCTTGATCACGCCCAGGTTCGCCTTGGCGCTCCGCCCAGCCCCCGTCTGCGCACCTTGGCCCGTCAGCGCGTTGAACAGCGTGGTCTTACCGCTCTGAGCGTATCCAACCAGCCCGGCTTTCATCTTTGCTTCCTCCATCGACCTGGCGTCCGGCGAGCGTGCGCGATAACGCCTGGCGCCCGAAGCTGCAAGCCCTTCCCCCCGGCAAAGCCCTAATTGAATCTACCCAGCACCCGTGACGGCTCCACCCACTCTCCTGACCCCTCGGGTGCCTGCTCGTACCGTACGAAGTACCGGTCGCCGGTCGCCTGTAGCACCTGCGCCCGCTTCGCCATTCCGCCTCCGTCCACCAATACCCAGTCGCCCGGCCGGAAACTCTTGCCGTCGTATCCCCACCCCTGCGCGCGCGTCGCCGGTCCCGGTAGCGCCGTGGGCTCGCGCCCCTTCGCCTCCGACTCGTCGAGCAGCGCACCCGTCACCGGATCCACCCTCCTGAGCCTGCAGACCACGTACGCCCGCACACCCGGCACCCGGAACCGATCCCGCGTACCCTGCGGCTCACCGTACGCTACCGCCCGGGAATACTTGCCCGCCGTCCGGCCGTCCCATGGAAACCGATACTCCTGCAGCGACCGCCCCCGGTTCTCGCGCATCGCCTGGAACACGATCTCGTTCGACTCCACGAAGCTGTTGGTGATCACCAACCACTGCGCAGCCTCGCTGCGCTCCACCAGAAACGGCGCGCCATCCTGCCCCTGCACGTAGTCCACATAACGTGGTGCACCCGATTCTCCACCACCCGAACAGTCGCCCTGGACGAATGTCGCAACCAGCTTGCCTCGCGGGATGGTCCCGCGGCTCACCAACAACGCTCCACGCAAGCCCGTCGAACAACCCGCCAGCAGCAGGCCCGCAGCCAGAACCAGGGATCCACACCGACTCGTGCGTTGCACCAGCCGCTTATACCACGCCCCACTTCACGCGAGCGCGGGGAGCGACGGCGCCGGCGGAAGGCTCGCCAACCAAGCGTCGAGATCCGCGAGCGCCCGCCGCGCCCGCTCGGCTTTTCGCTGTGATTTCTTGCCCGCAACGGGTGGAACCATCGCCCACGTTGCGTTCGACGGCTGGAACGCGCCCTCCCCGCCGCGAAGGTGACCCATCAGCCCGCCCAGCATCGTGGTCGCGGGAGGACGCCGAGCCGGTCGCCCCATCATGACATCCGCCAGCATCTGTCCGCAAAGCATGCCGCACGCCGCGCTCTCCACGTAGCCTTCCACGCCCGTGATCTGTCCGGCCAGGTACACGCCCGGTTCGACCCTCAGTTGCAGCGTCTCGTCCAACACCACCGGCGCGCATACGAACGTGTTGCGGTGCATCGACCCGAGTCGCAGAAACGACGCCTTCTCCAGGCCGGGGATCATGCGGAACACGCGCCGCTGGGCGTCATGCTTCAGCCGCGTCTGGAAACCCACCATGTTGTACGCCGTGCCGGCCCGGTCCTCCCGACGAAGCTGCACCACGGCAAACGGCCTACGACCCGTGCGCGGATCCACCAGCCCCACCGGCTTCATCGGCCCGAACGCCAGCGTCATCTCCCCTCGCTCCGCCATCACTTCCACCGGCAAGCACCCCTCGAAGTAGGCAACCCCTTCGAACTCGCGCGCCGTCACCCGATCGGCCTCCCGCAGCGCCGCGACGAATTCGCGGTACTGCGCCTCGTCCATCGGACAGTTCAGGTACGCCGCGCTGTCCCCCTCCAAGTCCATGGCTCCCTTGTCGTGGCGCGACTGCTCGAAAACGATGCCCCGGTCGATCGTGTCCGCATCCACAATGGGCGCGATTGCATCGTAGTACGCCAGGGACGACGTCCCCAGCCGCTCGGCGAGATCGGACGCAAGGCGGTCCGACGTCAACGGGCCGGTGGCGAGCACACACGGACGATCGTCAGGAACCCTGTCGATGCGACGACGCTCCACCCGAATTCGTGGATGATGCGTCATGGAGCGCGTCATCGCCGACGCGAAGCGCTCCCGGTCTACGGCCAGGGCACCCCCGGCCGGCACGCGGACGCTGTCGGCTGCCGCGATCACGATCGATGCGCACCGTCGCATCTCTTCCTTCAGCAGACCGACGGCATTCTCGACGGAGGCGCCGCGGAGCGAGTTCGAGCACACCAACTCGGCGAGCTGCCCGGTGCGGTGCGCGGGCGTCGTGTCGCCCGGCCGCTGCTCCACGAGCACCACGTCCACACCGCGGGAAGCAAGCTGCCAGGCGCATTCGCAACCCGCGAGGCCGCCCCCCACCACAACCACCCGTTGCCCGCTCACGCGTCCATTGGCGCTTCGGCTGCCGCGTCGGTCGACGCCCGTGGAGAGGATGCCGGTGCGGCTTCCGCTGCGTGTTCGGCCGGGGGCTCCTCATAGGGTTTGCGGAAACCGCATGCCTTGTTCGCGCACACGAGCATCGGTTGGTTCTTGGTTCCAGCCCGCAAGAGGAACTGCGCACCGCAGGATGGACATGGCTCCTTGACCGGTCGCTGCCATACCTTGAAGTCGCACGGCGGATCCGCCGCGTAGTTGGAGCACCCATAGAAGGTGCGCCCGCCGCGCTTGCGGGGCTTCACCTCGATGATGTCACCACCGCACTTCGGACATTGAATGCCCAGCGGCACCGCCTTCGCGTTCTTGCACTCGGGATACCCGGAGCACGCCAGGAATTCTCCAAACCGGCCGGTCCGAATCACCATCTTGCGACCACACTTGTCGCAGGCGATGTCCGTCTCCCGCACCACGGGCTGCCCCTGCGCTCCCCCGATGTCCATCGTGAACTTGCACTTGGGATACCTCGAACACCCCAAGAACCAACCGTTGCGGCTCCAACGCTTCAGCAGGGGAGCCCCGCAATCTCCACAGGTCAGATCGGTCGGCTCCGGCTCCGGCGTCCACCTCGCCCGCTGCTTGGCGAGCTCGAGCTGCTTGCGGAACCGCGAGTAGAACTTCTTGAGCAGCGCAACCCGCTTCTCATGACCCGCTTCCACCGCGTCGAGCTCCTCCTCCATCTTCGCGGTGAAACCCGGGTCCATGAAGTCGAGGCCGCTCTGCACCAGCCCCGCCACCACCAGCTTGCCCAGCGGCGTCGGCTTGAATTGCCCGCCCGCCAGACGTTCCACGTAGTCGCGCGCCTGGACCTTGCTGATGATCTCCGCGTAGGTGCTCGGACGACCGATCCCCCGCTTCTCCAGCTCTCGAACCAGCGACCCTTCGTTGAAGCGCGCCGGCGGCTGCGTGAACTTCTGCTCCGCTACCACGCCCGGCGGATCCACGAGCGTCAGGGCCTCGCCCTCCGTCAGCTCCGGCAATGCTCCGTCCGTTGCCTCCACCACGGGCTCCTCCGCGTTCGCCCCAGCCAGCGCCTGCCCGTTGCCATTGCTGCTGCCGTTCCCGTTGGTCTCTTCTTCCCCCTCGCCCGCTAGCCCGCTCGGCGCCTCGGCTCCCTTGCCATATACGTCCAACCATCCCGCGGTCCTGAGCACACGACCAGACGCCCGGAGTCCGTATACACGCCCTTCGGCCCGTGCCGATATCTCCACGCTGGTTTGATCGTACACCGCGGCCGTGCACTGTGACGCCACGAAACGATCCCAGATCAGCTTGTACAACTTGTACTGCTCGTCTTTGAGATGCTTGCGCACCTTCTCCGGAGACAGATCCAAGCTCGTCGGGCGGATCGCTTCGTGTGCCTCCTGAGCCAGCTTCTTCGACTTGAACTCGTTGGGCCGCTCGGGCAACGCCGACGTCCCGTAGACCTTCTCGATGTACTCACGCACCGCAGCGACCGCATCCTGACTGACTCGCACCGAGTCCGTACGGATGTACGTGATCAGGCCGACCTGACCCCCGTCGGACTTGAGGTCCACCCCCTCGTAGAGCCCCTGCGCGATCTGCATCGTGCGCTTCGCGCTGAAATGCAGATAGCTCGCCGCGTCCTGTTGCAACTTGCTCGTCGTGTACGGCGCAGGTGCCTGGCGGCGTCCCTCTCTCGCCGTGATTCGCTCGACCTTGTACGTCGCCGCCATCAGATCCCGACGAACCCGGTCCGCTTCCGCCCCGTTGCCGACCAGCAGCTTCTTGCCATCCAGCAGCGTGAGCCGGGCCATCAGGTCCGGACGCTGGCTGCCCCGGAGCACGACCGACACCGGCCAGTACTCCTCTGGCACGAACCGCTCGATCTCCTCTTCCTTGTCGACGATCAGCCGCAGCGCCACCGACTGCACGCGCCCCGCCGATAGCCCGAAGGCAAGCTTCGACCACACCAGCGCCGATACGTCGTAGCCAACCAGACGGTCGAGCACGCGGCGCGCCCGCTGCGCATCGTACAGATGAACATCCAGCGCCCGTGGATTGGCCAAACCATGCTCCACCCCTCGCCGCGTGATCTCATGGAACTCGACCCGCTTGGTCTGGTGCTTCTTGTCCCCAATGACGTCCGCCACGTGGAATGCGATCGCTTCCCCCTCACGGTCCGGGTCCGTCGCCAGCAGGACCGTCTCGGCTTCCTTCGAAGCCGCTTTGAGCTCCGTTACGACCTTCGCCTTGGTCGGCACCACCTCGTACGTCTCCGTGAAGTCGTTCTCCACGTCGACCCCGAGCTTCTTGGGGAGATCCTTGATGTGGCCGCGTGACGCAACCACCTCGTAGCCCGCCCCCAGGTACTTCTTGATCGTCTTCGCCTTCGCCGGCGACTCGACGACTACCAACGTCTTTCCCATCAAGACCTCGAAACCACAATCGACCCCATCCGCGGACGGCTCGGGTGGGGCAGAAGGAGCGGCGAATTCAAATGCTTTTGGTTTTTAGCAGGTTACGCGCTGGAAGCTGCCGTCGGAGCCCTCTACCAGTACGTGTCTCAGCGTCAATGTCAAGAGGGCTCCCTGGACCAGCCCCGGTGGCAGGCCGGTTCTCTGGCAAATTTCATCGGGATGCGCACGTCCCTGGCCCAGCGCTTCGAGCACCTGCCGCTCCACTGGCTCCGCCTGCTCCCCGCTCGCCCCCGCTCCAGCTCCACTGCGCGTCGTTCGCCTGCGCCTGACCGGACGACCCAGCGCAGCCAGGATCCGGTCCGGCCCGTCGCAAACCCTGCCCCCCAGGTGCAGCTCCGCCACGCACCCCTGACCCAACGCATCCCACGGGCTCGCTGGCACGACCCACACGGGCTTGTTCATCCTGCGCGCCGCCGCCACCGTGGACCGGGCTCCACTGCGAAGCGGCGCTTGAACCAGCACCACCGCGTCAACCATGCACGCCATCAGCTCGTTTCGCGCCAGAAACGTCCACCGTGCGCCGCGTTGCTCGTGATCGAACAGCGACAACCACGCGCCTCCCTCCTCCAACACGCGGTCGAACAGCTCACGGTGCGCCGCGGGGTACGTCTCCGCAAAGCCCGTCCCCATCACCACCACCGTTGCGCCCCCCACCGCCAGAGCACCTTCGTGCGCTGCACCGTCTATCCCCAACGCTCCGCCCGACCACACCGCTACCCCCGCGTCCGCCAGCGTCCCCGCCATTTCACGGGCAAACGCCATCGCCTGCATGGTCGCAGCGCGCGTGCCTACCACCGCCACCGACGGCTGCCTCGGCAAAACCCCGCGAACGTACAGCCTATCCGGTGGCTTTGTCATCGCCCGGACAGGGAGGGGGAAGTCGGCGTCGTTCGGCGCCAGCACACGCGTGGGGACCGAGCTCATGCCCCTTGCTCGGCCCCGACGGCTCGCTTGTTGCGTCGAAAAGCGACGGCAGCAGCTACTTCACATAGAGCTGGGCGCCCACGGCACCCGAACCCTTGGTCGCCTTGACGGTGATCTTCGCCATCGCGGGCAGGGGCAGCGCGTACTTGTAGCAGTTGGGCGAATCGCCGAGGATGGCAGTGGTTCCCGTTCCCATGTCCGCTGCCAGCGGCAACGCCGGCGCGCCAGGAACCGGCGCTACCCCCGAAAGCGCAATGTCCACTTCCTGGAGCATCGGCAGGCCGATCGCAATCACCGTGTAGCACTTGCCCGGGTTCAACATGATCTGCTGCTCGATGACCTGACCTTCGTTCAGCGACGCGCCGATCATGTCTCCTTCCGGACGCATGCCCTTGGCATGCTGCTGGGCCAGCGGTGCCAACTGCGTGCGGATCATCGTCGCCACAGCAGGATCGAACGGCTGCGCCGCCACCGTCGTCGATGTCGCGGTCGGCGTCGGCTGCGTCGCCGTCGGTGTCGGCTGCGTCGCCGTCGGCGTTGGTTGCGTTGCCGTCGGCGTCGGCTGCGTCGCCGTCGGATAGGTGTTCGTCGGTTGTGTCCCCATGTTCCCCCCCATGCCGGCCTGGAAGCTCATGCCGTTCTCAGGGTTCTGCTTCGAACCGCAGGCGAGGGGAACCAGCGACGCCGCGCAGACCGCAACCGCCGCCAACAACGTTCGCTCCTTCATTTTTTTGTCTCCGTTTCTGCACCTGGCAGACTGTTGCCCCGAGCCCCGGATGAGGCAATCACCCAGGACCAGTGCGCCCATCACCTGTCTACTTCGAGTAGGGCTGAATGCCAATTTGCCCCATCCCCTGCTTCATCGTGACCTGAAGTCGAAGCGGGACGGGAATCGGTGAGGGCGGGACCTGGTAGCACTTCTCGTTCGGCCACACGACCGGCATCGGGTTCGGGCCGGGATCGTTTTGCCCCAAAATCTGCGTGTTCATCGGCGCTGGCGGGGTCACCTGGATCACCACCTCGATGACGCCCGGCATCGACGCCCCAACCAGCGTGTAACACTTGCCTCCAGCGAGTTGGATCTGGCCTTCCGACGTCTGCCCCTGCTGCAGGTTCAAGCGCACCATGCTGCCGTCGGGACGCATCCCCTTGGCGTTCATGCTGGCGTTCTGCTGGATACCGAGCGAGATGGCATCGTTGCCCGTGTTGCCGCCGGTTCCGCCACCTCCACCCAGCGTCCCGAGCACGCCACCAATCATGGTGCCCAGCCCACCAAACGGATCGGTTTGCCCGGTGCCTGTCGCCGTTCCCGCAGGAGGCGCTGTCGTGGTCGGCTGCGTCGTGCCCGGCTGCCCATAGCCCGGCTGCGTCGTGCCCGGCTGTCCGTAGCCCGGCTGCGTCGTGCCCGGCTGTCCGTAGCCCGGCTGTCCATAGCCCGGCTGTCCATAGCCCGGCTGTCCATAGCCCGGCTGCCCGTAGCCAGTCTGATCGCCTTGGAAGCTGTTGGGCTGCGTCGGCTCCTTCTTGCAAGCCAACGGCAACGTCGCCAGTACACCAACGGCTGCTGCGGCGATAAGAACACGCTTGTTCATGGGAATGGTCCTCCTGGGATGGCAGGCCTCGCTCGTGTTACGCGGGAGCGGCGACCGATCTTACACCCCTTTGGTCGAAGTCAATAGCCAGGCTTCCCTCGCGTCGTTTCGTTTCTGGGCCCGAACCTTGGACGTCGGACGGCGCCTGGGATTCACAGCCCGCCCGATCCAGCTCATGTTGGAACAGGAGGAACGATGATCGACCCTGGTCCTTCCGACGCGCGACGCGTCGTTGTGGCTACACACGGGCACTGCTTCGACGGTGCGGCGTGCGCAGCGGTCTTCACCCGCATGCTTACGGCGATCGAGCACCCGCCCCTCGCCTTTTCCTACAAGGCATGCACCTACGGCCCCGGTCCCGTCGTCATCGACCCTTCCGTGCTGGATGGCGACATCAACGCGTTGCTCGATTTTCGCTACACCACCTGTCCGGGGCTCGACTGGTACTTCGACCACCACAAGACGGCGTTCGCGACCGCCAACGAGCTCCAGCACTTCCTCGGTGACTCGACCGGTCGACGGTTCTACGACCCCTGTTGCGGTTCGTGCACCAGATTGGTGGCTGACGTGGCCCGCGACCGGTTCGGCTTCCACGATCCGTCCCTCGACGACCTCGTGAGCTGGGCGGATAGGATCGATGCCGCCAGGTTCGACAGCGCCGATCAAGCGCTGCGAAGAGATCTCCCATCCCTCCAGATCATGACCGTCGTCGCGCACAAGGGCGACGGACCGTTCCTTGCCAAGCTCGTACCGATGCTCGCCTCCCGCAGCCTGGACGACATCGCCGCTTCCCCGATCGTCCGCGAACCATGGCGGATGCTCGCGCGCAAGCTCGATGCTCTCGTCGCGCGCATCCGCGAACATTCCTCGCGTGCCGGCTGCGTCGTGCTCACCGACCTGTCCGACGCGGTGAGCGAGATCGTCGGCAAATACGTGCCCTACGCGCTCTTCCCCGACCTTCCGTACTCCGTCGTGCTGTCGCGCTCTCGCACATGCATCAAGATCTCCGTCGGCTTCAACCCATGGTCTCCCGTCCCGCGACGACACGACATCTCCGCCATTTGCGAACGCCACGGCGGTGGTGGTCACCCCGTTGTGGGCGCGATCGCTTTCCCACTCGACCAGCTACCCCGTGCCCGGGATGTCGCCCAGGCCATCGTGCGCGAGTTGGATGACGGTTGACGATCAGGCGGGTTTGCCCGCTTTTCGCGGCGCTTTCATGCCAGCCGGTGCGGGCACCCGGTCTTCCGTCGCGCGCAGCTTTTCCGCCAGGGCCTCGCACGCGCGTACGCAGTCCTCCTCCCGTGCGCTCACGCCGTCGGTCACAGTCTCGAAGTACACCGCGTACTTGGCCGTCTTCGCAGGGGCCCGCGGCTCGTCGTCCGCCGGCACCAGTGTCACGGCCAGCCGCACCACGATGCCGTGGCGCTCCAACCGGATCGGGATCGCGCCGTCCGGCCGCACCGCCCCCACCGACTCCACGGTGAAGTCCGCGAGAGCATCACCCTTCTGCACCGCGACCAGCGCGGTCACGTCCGGACCCGCAGGCACCCACCCCCCAAACGTTTGCGTCGATGCCGCAGCGCCGCCGTCCCTTGCTGCGCTGCCGTCCGCGCGGCATCCTGATACGACGACCGCAGCCAACAAGGGGATGGACCGACGTAGGCGCAAGCTCATCCTCCCAGGATACCGCGCGACGCACCCAACGCGAAGCGTCGCGCATCCGACGCCATTCATGCCATACTCTCACGCCCGTATGACCGATCATGTGGATACGACCCAGCGGATCGCCAACGATCGCGTCGGAAAGGTCGTCGACAACAAGTACCTGCTCCGGTCCGTCATCGGCATCGGCGGCATGGGCATCGTGTACGAGGCCGAGCATCAGTTCCTCGGGAGGCTCGTCGCGCTCAAGATCCTCCATCCGCGCTACATCGACCGCTTTGAAGAGTTCCAGCGTTTCCTGCGAGAGGCAAGGGCGGTTGGCGCCATCGGCCACTCATCTATCGTCGAGGTCTTCGACGCCGGTTCCGTCGACGGTACCACCCCGTACCTCGTCATGGAGCGGCTCTTCGGCGAGAACCTGGACGAGCGCATCCGCCGTAGGGGGCCCATGTCCGTGCGACGCGCCTTCCGAGTGGCCCACGACATTCTTCGCGGCCTGGCAGCCGCACACTCCAAGCGCGTCCTGCACCTGGACATGAAGCCGGCCAACGTGTTCCTGGTCCGTTCCGCCGGGCACCGATCCATGGTCAAGCTGCTCGACTTCGGCATCTCACGCATGAACGTGGAAGGCAGCGTCCCGGCCGTCGACTCCCCGAAAGGATTCGTGTTCGGAACGCCCCACTACATGGCACCGGAGCAGGTCACCGCCGGACCGGTCGACGTTCGTACCGACCTGTACGCCGTGGGGGCGATCCTGTTCGAGGCGCTGACCGGCAAGCCCCCCTATCGCGGCGATTCACGCCGCGAGGTGTTCACCGCCATCCTGAACGACCCCCTACCGCACGTCGCCCAGACGCGCGGCGACCTTACCAAGCCTCTCGCACGCATCGTCTACTCCCTGCTGTCGCGTCGCCCCGAAGAGCGGCCGTCGTCAGCCCAACAGGTCATCGAAGCCATCGTGGAATCCGGGGTGCTTCAGAACGACGCCGCACGTTGACGAGCTCACCGACGTCAGAGCTGCCTTCGCTGGGGCGTCGGCTTCTCGGATCGAACAAGCGCTCCGAAGGTCGCAACGGCCCGTGCCGAATCGTCATCGGACGGATGTCGGCGACGGGGCAAGGCGCGCGTGGCCGGCAGGAGATCGGCATGAGGGACGTCAGACGAGTGGTTGTGCTGGGGGCGAATGGGGCGATGGGGTCCGGGGCCGCAGCCTTGTTCGCCGCACGCGGATTCGAAGTGTCGATGCTCGCGCGGTCACTGGACAAGGCTCAGGTCGGACTCGAGAAGGCCCGCGCAGCCGTGCGGTCGGACGTGATCGCGCGCGTCATTCGCTGTGGCGCTTACGAAGACGACCTCGAGCGAGAGGTCGCCGGAGCGGACCTGGTGATCGAAGCGGTCTCCGAAGAGATCTCGATCAAGAAGACCTTCTTCACCCGGGTCGACGCGGCGAGAAAGCCTGGGACGATTGTTGCGACGGTTTCCAGCGGGCTGTCGTTGGCCGAGATGGCTTCGGATCGAACCCCTGATTTCCGACGCTTCTTCATGGGGATTCACCTCTTCAATCCACCGATGGTCATCAATGGCACCGAGTTGATTCCGTGCCCCGACACGGACCCGGAGACGTTCCGTGGGATGGCCACCATGCTTCGCAAACGGCTGGGACGAGCCGTGGTCGAATGCCGCGACATGCCTGCCTTTGCGGGCAATCGCATCGGATTCAAGGTCCTCAACGAGTGCGCTCTGCTCGCGGAGAAACACGGCGTCGAGTTCATCGACTACCTCATCGGCCCTCACACCGGCCGCGCGCTCGCGCCGCTGGCCACCATCGACCTCGTCGGCTGGGACGTCCACCGCGCCATCGTCGATAACATCCACGCCAGAACGTCCGACGAGGCGCATGACGCGTTCGTGATGCCCGCGTACATGACCCGGTTGATGGAAAAGGGGCACCTCGGAAACAAGACGCCGTCGCTCGGGGGATTCTACAGGCGATCCAAGGACGCTCAGGGCCAGCGGGCGAAGACCGCGCTGGTGCCGGCGACGGGCGAGTACGGTGGCGCCGCGCGACCCGGCAAGCTCGGCTTTGTCGAGGAGATGAAGCGCCTGCACCGCGAGGGGCGCTATCGCGACGCCATGCAGCTTTTCCTGCGCGCCGACGGCCAGGAAGCCCGGCTGGCGCGTCAGGTCATCCTTGGCTACGTGAGCTACGCTTTGCATCGGGTCGGCCCGACACAGGTCGTCGACTCGCCTGACGGTGTCGACCGCATCATGGGAAATGGCTTCAACTGGGCGCCACCGACCCTGCTCGTCGACCTGTTCGGCCCCAGGGAAACCGTCGATGCCATGCGGTCCCACGGCGTCCCCGTGCCTGACGCCCTCGCCTCCTTCGGTCATGCCGGACGGTTCGGCAATTCGACTTCGAACATCGGACGCTACTTCGTTGGCAGGTAGGTGGTGCACATGGCAGTCAAGAGCTCTTCCAGGCCCGTCTATGTACTCGGCGGGTATCAGACCGACTTCGCTCGCAACTGGCACAAGGAAGGCAAGCACATCGTCGCGTTGATGCGCGAGGCGTTGTTCGGCACGCTGGAGCAAACGCGCGTTGGGCCCGACGAAATCGACGTCGCGCACGTGGGCAACTTCGCCGCCGAGCTGTACTGCATGCAGGGTCACCTCGGGGCGTTCGTGGCCGATCTCGATCCAGCACTTCGCGGCATCCCCACCGCCAGGCATGAGGCCGCTTGCGCCTCCGGGTCCATCGCGGCCCTGGCTGCAGCCGCGGAGATCGAAGCAGGACGCTACGATGTCGCGCTGGTGCTCGGCGTCGAGCAGATGAAGACGCTCGATTCGAAGGCCGGCGGCGACGTGCTCGGCACCGCTGCGTGGTACGAGCGCGAGGCAAAGGGCGTCGAGTTTCCTTTCCCCAAGCTCTTCGGCAAGCTCGGCGACGAGTATGACCGCCGCTACGGGTTGCGCGACGAGCACCTCGCGCGCATCTCGGCGATCAATTACGAAAACGCGAAGCTCAACCCGAACGCGCAGACGCGTAACTGGTTCATGAGCTACGAGCATGCGTGCTCCACCGGCAGCTACAACGCCGCGATCGGCGGACGTATCAAGCTGACCGACTGCTCCCAGGTCACCGACGGGGCGGCGGCGCTAATCCTCGCGTCGGCCGAGTTCGCGACGAGATATGCGCAACGAATCGGCTCGACCTTGGATCGGATCCCGCGCGTGCTCGGCTGGGGGCACCGAACCGCCCCGATCGAGTTCGCCCGGAAAATCGAGGAGAGCGCCAGCGACCGCTACGTGCTGCCGCACACGCGCCGCGCGATCGTGGATGCATTCCGCCGTGCGGGTCTCCCCGGCGTCGAGAGCATCGACGCGATCGAAACGCACGATTGCTTCACGACCTCCGAGTACATGGCCATCGATCACTTCGGCCTGACCGAGCCGGGCGAGAGCTGGAAGGCGATCGAGGACGGAGTCATCGAGATCGGCGGACGTTGCCCCGTCAATCCGAGCGGCGGACTCATTGGTGCCGGGCATCCGGTCGGAGCGACGGGAGCTCGCCAGCTTCTCGACGCCTATCTCCAGGTGACCGGCGCGGCCGGTGACTACCAGGTCAAGGGCGCTCGCCGCGTGGCAACCCTGAACATCGGTGGCTCGGGTACCACCAGCGTCGTTCACATCGTCGGCTTCGCGGGCTGACCGTGAACGGTTCGTATGCGCGCTGGCTTTCCGGCGCGCGACCTCCTGTCTGAACCACCCCTACAAATGGATGCCGACTCCGGGTAGGCTTGCTTGACCCATGGCAGCCAAGCCAGGCCCGCGCCCACCGACGAAGTCTGCTGCAGCTCGTTGCCGCGAGGCCGAGCTGGGTGTCGCCGACCAGATCGGCCGGCTCATGGATTTCTGGGGGTTCAAGCGCGTGCACGGCCGCGTCTGGACCATCCTCTTCCTCGCCGAGCAGCCGTTGTCCGCCGCGGACATCCGACACCGTCTGAACATCTCCGTGGGCGCAACGTCCATGGCCCTGGCCGAGCTTCGTCGATGGGGGGCTGTTCGCGAGGTCCATTCCGGATCGCGCAGCGTCCACTTCGAGCCCGAAACCAATATCTGGCGCCTCGTTTCGAGGGTCTTGCAGGATCGCGAGCGTCGCATGCTCGACGAAACCCTCGAGCTGTTCGAAGATGCGCTCGCTGTCCTGAGGACGGGAATCGATGGCGTGCCGTGCTCGTCCGCCCGACGCGTCGAGCGCCTGGTATGGCTTACGCGGCTTGCCCGGGGAATGTTGGACATGTTGTCAAGCCGCGGCGAGCTGGCCGCGCAGGACACCAGAAAGATGCGCGTCTGACCCCTCGCGTCAGGGTTCGCTCACCTGGCAGTCCTGCGGCACGCCGATCCAGACTTTGTGCGGCCCCTGCCATTCGCCGCCCTTCTGGAACCACTTGACCCGGACGCCCTCGACCTCACGCAACAGCCTGAGCTTGCACTGCGCGGTGAAACGCTCCAGCTTCTCGCGCGGGCGGTTCGTCGGCGGCTCGTCTCGATAGCGTTCGTCGACGGCCGCATTCTCGAACATGCCTGGTATCAGGAACAGGATGTCGTCGATCGTCTTGTACGGCGCAAGGAGCATCCTGCGCGCGTTCGGATCCTTGTCGTCGAAGTCCGGCCACGGCTTGTCCGGCTCCTGGTAGGCGCAGTGGTAGCCGTCCGCCGAATCCTTCCAGGCGCACATCAGATCGTGCTTGTCCGCCGTGACCAGCGTGATCGGCGCGTCGATCTCGGCTCCTGGGAACATCGAGGGCTGCGGACGTTGGGGAGGCGGGTTCAAGTCGCCGGTGGCCCACCAGATGTATCCACCCAGCGCCACCATGATCCCGAGGAATCCGTAATGGACGACCTTGGAGCCACTGCTCGCTTGCTGCGCATGCTGCTCGGCCATGGGGAACGTAGCCTACCCTGAAGACATCCTTCGTGGCGAGCCCTCAGAACCGGTCGAAGCCGGCGGCATGCCAGTAGTCTTCCTGCAGCGCCTGCTGCTGTCTCGAAAACGCTTCGTAGTGCGTCGTCTCCCACGCCGCCAGATCTTCGAACAGTTTTCTGACCTGCGGGATCGTCGCCTTCTGCGCCTGCTCTCGGTAGTGCTTGATCGCGTTGAGCTCGAGCTGGACCGCGATCGAGATGGCGCTCATTTCGAAATGCGCGTCCTTGATGCGCTCGCGCAGCGCCGGCGAAAAGATCGGGCTGTCCGCCGACACCCCAGGGAGCGACGTGAGCTTCGCGTCGGATGGCGCACCCTTGTCGAGCATCGAGCGGTAGTGGGATGCGAGGAACGTGAAGTGTTCCATCTCCTCGCGCGCGAGCTGCTCGAAGACCTCCTTGCCCGTGGGATCCTGGGTGTTCATCGCGGCCATCGCATAGAACGTGTGGCCTGTCCGCTCCGCTTGCATGGCTTCCTTCAACCCGTCGATCATCTGCTTCATCGCTTCGTCCATGACCACTTCCCTCGTGCCGGGTACGCCGCCCGGCGGTCGCGACATCCTAGTTCACACAACCAGGCTTGTCTTGCGCGTCGAGCCATGACCCTCGCCGCGTGGTGACGGATTCGATGAAGCCAAGGCGCCGCAGGTCGCCGGTCGGCCGCGCTATTCGGATTGAGCAACAGGGCGGGTTGCGGGGGCGGGCAGCACAGGGGCCGGATGATCCACCGTCCGGCCCGTGTGGATCGCGTACGTCATCGCGGCTGTTCGGTAGAATACGTGCGCGAACTTCGTGTAGCCCACCGTGCTCAGTAGGAACACGACCAGCGACAGGTGCACGAAGTACGTGACGTAGGACGGCCCCGCGGCGCCGGTCAGCCTCACCAGATAGCTCAACGTGCCCGTCACGCCGACGGCGCACAGCACACCCAGGAATGCCCAGTCGAAGAAGCTGCTCTCGCCTACATGCTCCTTCTCCGACAACCTGCGGCTGATGAGCATGACCGTGCCGATGACGAGGCCAATCGCGCCGATGACGCCGAGCAGCTTGACCGGGTGCCAGTTGGGGATGGGGGGCTCCAGGTGGAAGACCTTCTCCATCACCGCCCCGCCTCCAGCCGCACCCATCGCCGCGAAGAACCCCACGATGACCAGGATGTGAGCCCACGCGCGTGCGTGGTTCTCTCCGCATGCCAGGAACCGCTGATGCAGAGCGATCTGCTTGACAGCCTCGATGAAGCTGGCGCCCAGGGGCTTTCGGGCCGATCCCGGCTCGGCAGGGCACACACGCTTCATCAGCTCCCATTGGCGCGCCACGCCAATGCCGCCCACGAGCAAGCTCCAGGCCGAAAGGATCATGAAAAGCCCTTCGAACACGATGTTGTGGGGCATCAGCTTCGCATACACGATCGGCCCTTCGTGTATCTGCAAAGTCCCCGCTTGCCACATCGCCACGCCCAACAGCAGCATCGGCAGCAGCAGCAGCGCCGGGAAAAGCTTGGGGTCGCTCAGAGAGCGTCCGATCACCCGCGGGAAGGACAGCTCGGACACCACCGTTGCACGGATCGCCTGCAGCGTCTCCCCTGGCCGCGCGCCGCGCGGACAGTGCACCGTGCAGTCTCCGCAGTGGTGACAGAGCCAGATGTCGGGATCGCCCACCAGCCGGTCGCGCAATCCCCACTGGGCCCATAGCATCTCTTTGCGCGGGAACGGTCGGTCCTTCGGAGACAGCGTGCAAACCACCGAGCACGTCGCGCACTGGAAGCACTTCTTGAGAGTCGATCCGCCGTTCGCGATGACCCGTTGTGCGAACTCAGGATCGGGTCGGAGCCTTTCGACATTGGACATGGTGTCCTCCTGCTGCTCGTGCGCCACCGCAAGCCTGCGACCTGGCTTGGGAACACGGCGCCGTGGTTAGAATCCTTTGTTCGGGTTGGGTCCCAGCTCGTTGACCTTCTCGACGAAAGCATCGATCCAAGCGGGAAGCTCGGCCCAATCTCCCATGGAGAACTCCTTGACCGCTATGCGCTCGGGCTCGAGCGCCAACCGCGTCAACGTCTCCTGGATCTTCGACATCCGAACCCCACACAGCTCGCTGCCCTTGATGAAGTGGCACTGGTAGTCCTGCCCAGACTTGCATCCGATGAGCATCACGCCGTCGATGCCCTTGATCAGCGAGTCGTTGATCCATTGCAGGTTCGTCGATCCCAGGCAGCGAAGCGGGATGAAGCGGACCCACGGGCTGATCTGCTTGCGGGCGGCTGCGGCCAGATCGATCGCGGGGTAGATGTCGTTTTCGCAGATGAACGCGACGAAGCGTGGCTTCTCTTCGAACTCCTCCGGAACCTCGATCGACTTGAGCATCGATCCCACCATGTCCACCGAGTAGTTCGCGAACGAGATGATGCGCTCCGGGCACGCACCCATGCAGATGCCGCAGCGACGGCACCGGTTGGGGTTGGGCTTGGGCGTGCCTTTCTCGTCTTCGTCGAGCGTGCCGAAAGGACATTCCTCCGTGCAACGCTTGCACTGTGTGCACCGTTGCAGGAAGAACTCGGGGACCGAGAGATCGCCCGCGCGCGGGTGAACCGCAGCTCCGCGGGAGGTCGCGGACAGACACTGGACCGCCTTGAGCACCGCGCCGGCGGCGTCTTCCGCGCACGCATCCGTGTCCATGGGTTCGCGGACGCACCCGGCCGCATAGATACCGGTGCGCTGGGTTTCGTATGGGAAGCAGATGAAGTCCGAGTCCGGAAAGTCGTACTTGCCCAGGGGAAGCTCCGGCCCCCTGCGGTACGTGAGCCGCAACGTCGGGTCCGTGGACGCCGGTGTCATTCCTGTCGCCAGCACCACCATGTCCGCCGCCAGCTCCACCGATGAGCCGAGCAGCGAGTCTTCGATGGCGACGCTCAGCATGCCGTCGTCATCGGCGCGCACGCTCCGAACCTCGCCCTTGGCGAGCGCCACCCCCGGGTCGTTCTGCGCGTGCTTGTAGAACAGCTCGTACTGCGCCGGCGTACGCATGTCCTTGTAGATCACCTGCACCTGCGTGTCAGGGTGTGCGCTGCGAATCGCCAGCGCCTGCTTGAGCGTCGTCCGACAACACACGGACGAGCAGTAGGGAAGGTGCTCCTCGTCGCGCGACCCCGCACACTGCACGAACAAGATCGTCCGCGGCACCGCACCGTCGGATGGACGCGCCACCTTCCCTGTGGCGGCCAGCATCTGCTCGAGCTCGACATTGGTCACCACGTCTTTCGAAACGCCGTAGCCCAGACGTCCCAACCTGGTTGCATCGTAGGGACGCCAACCCGTGGCGACGATGATGGAGCCGACGCGTTCGGTCGTACGTTGGCCGTGGGACTCGATGACGGCGTCGAATTCACCGGGCTGGCCGGAAATCGACGCGATCTGGGCGTCGAGGTACACGTGGATGCGGTCGTCGGACATGACCGCTGCGACGCGGGCAGAGATGTCGTTGTCGACGAGGGCGGTGTACGGTTCGCGCGTGGGGAACTTCCGCCCGAACCGAGCGACCCAGCCACCGAGCGATGACGACTTCTCCACCAGCACGACGCGCATGCCCGCGGCCGAGGCTTCGGTCGCGGCAGCCAGGCCGGTAGCGCCGCCGCCGATGACCAGCACCACCGGTGCGACGTCGACCGTTCGTGGTGCGATGGGCTCGCTCTTGAGCACCCTGACACAGCCCATGCGCACATAGTCTTCGGCGAGCTTCTGGGTGTCTTCGTCGTTGGGCTTGGAGACCCAGACGACATGCTCGCGAAGGTTGACCCGGTCGACGATGATCGAGGGCGGGAAGGCGAAGACATCTTGACGCGTGCGCATGGAGCACGCTGCGATCACCACGGTGTTGACACCCTCCTCGCGGATGTCGCGATCGATCATGGCGCGGGCTTCGGGGCCGCAAAGCAGCGCATGCGTGCGGGTGTCCCCGCCCTTGCTCTCCTTGCGTGCGACCTTCTCGAGCTCCGGAACGTCGAGCGCATCGCCGATGCCGCAACCGGTACAGAAGTAGATTCGAACCTTCTTATCCATGGCTCGCCCTCCGCGTGTTCGACTGGATCGCCCGGAGCGCGGCGCCCGTGGCATCCTGCACACTGCTGGACACGTCGAGCGGGCGCTTGGCGCAGCCCGCGAAGATGATCCCCGTGCCCTCGGGATCGTTGACGCCGAACCCGACCTCGTCGTGCCGCGGCTTCAGGGGCAACTGCTCGGGGCGCACGCTCGGTACCATCCCCGTCGCCAGCACCACCAGGTCGGCGTCGACGTCGCGCACCACGCCGCTGAGCGTGTCCTCGACCGTCAAGCGTACCGTGTCGTCGTCGGCTGCGGTGACCCTCGCCACCTTGCCGCGCTCGAACGTCACGCCCTGCTGGCCTTGTGCCCTGCGGAAAAAATCTTCGAGACGCCCGGGGCTGCGGATGTCGATGTAGAACATGCGAACGGAGGCGTCGGGGAGCTGGTCGCGCACGTAGGTGGTCTGCTTGAGCGACGCCATGCAGCACACGCCGGAGCAGTAGGGCAGGTGGTTCTCGTCGCGCGAGCCCGCGCACTGAACGAAGACGACGGACCTGGGAGGCTTGTTGTCGGAGGGGCGTCGAATCAGGCCGCCTGTGGGGCCGCTGGGCGAGGCCATGCGCTCGAACATCATGTTGGTGACGACGTTCTTGTGGACGCCGAATCCGAGGTTGGCGAGGTGGGAGGCGTCGTAGGGCTTCCAGCCGGTCGCGATGACGACAGCGCCCACGTGCAGATGGGTGGTGGTGGGCTTCATGGCGAGGTCGATGGCGTCGACGGGGCATACCTTGACGCACTTGGCGCAGTCGTCGCGCTTGCAGACGGCGGGGTCGATGGCGTAGCGCGGCGGGTGCGCGAGCGGGTGCGGCAGGTAGATGGCCTTGGCTCGGCTCATGCCGAAGTCGAAGTCGTTTTCCCGATCGACGGGGCAGACGTCGACGCAGGCCTTGCAGGCGGTGCAGCGATCATTGACGAAGCGAGGAGCGTGCTGGAGCACGGCTTCGAAATCGCCAGGGGAGCCGGAGAGGCTCTGGAGGGTGGTGAGGGTGTGGACGTGGACGCGCGGGTTGGCGCGGAGCCTGCGGAGATTGATCTCGAGGCCGCAGACCGGGGGACAGAGCTTGGGGAAGTACTTGTGGAGTTGGGCGACGCGGCCACCCAGGGATGGGGAGGACTCGACGATGTGGGCATCGAGGCCGGCTTCGGCAGCCTCGATGGCGACGGTCATGCCGGAGATGCCGCCGCCGACGACCAGGAGGGTCCCCTGGACGAAGCTTGGGCTTGGTTGGAGAGCCATTCGAATTGCTCCTTGGGGCCGGGCTTTCGTGGAAGAGCGTGGCGGTGACGCCCGCTCAGGCGGGTGGGCGGCACGAGACACGACTTACACGAAGGCGCAGGGCCCGACGTGAGGATTCCCGCATGTCGCCAGACAACGCGACCATCGCGCCCACGGCGAGCCCGCAGGGGGCGGGGCGATGGGCAACAAACGGCGAATGGTTCTTAGATCGAAGCGGCGGGGAGGTAAAGGGAGACGGTGGAAGGGGGGGCATCAAAAGAATGTCGCGACGTAACGACACAAGCACGGGGGATTCATCGTTGTGGAGGGACGTTGAGCAGATCAATATATGGTTGCAAAGCGGGGCGCCAATCGGGTGGTTGGAAGGTAAACGGCACCAATGTGGCGACGTCGGGTGGCCGCGGGGGGGACCATCTCAGCCAAGCGCTGGCTATCCGGATACGGATAGCGCGAGTGGCTTCGGTGTACGACACCGCCGCGAAGCCCATGCGATACGGAGCACACGATGCCAAACCAGGCAATGCGCGACGCGTGAGATGAAGACGACGTATACGGACAGCCAGGGGCTGGCGTGAGGGGGAGCGGGTCTGGGCTGGGGGCAGCGAAAGCGCGCGGACTCGAGACATGTTGCGAATTGCCTGCACGTATGAAGCGTGAATACCGAAACAGGGACAGCACGGGCCCTAGCGAACGAAAGCGAACGAGGGGGCAGGATCAAGGAAACCGCGCGGGAATCCATGAGCGCGGGAGGTGGCAGGGAGGAGGGGGGCTATGGAAGGAACCTGTAAGTGGTTTAGACGCTGCTACCGAAGGGCGACGAGGCCAACGACAGGGGAGAAAGAATCGACATCGAGGCGGCTGTTTTTGTCTTGACTCGCTGTGCAGAATGGGGGAAATCGGCGGTGCGCGCGATCCCAATATCGAGACGCGCCGCTGGGAGCAGATGACCTGACGTCACGTTCAAATCGGTGACGGCAGCCGCAAAGCGGGAATGCCAGCCCTGGTCGGAATGTGACGGTTACGTTCGGGAAGGTGCAGTGTCCAGGTCACTCCCTGCCCGGGTTTAGCTCCCTCCGAGAACCGTCCGAGATGGTTCTCGAAACCGAGCCTGAGAGTCTAGCTCCGTCGACATGTGCCGAACGGAGCGCATCGTGGGTCTGACGTACTGATACACAAGGAGACGCAATATGCCGAGCTTCGTCATCAACGAAAAGTGCGATGGCTGCAAGGGCAAGGACAAGACCGCCTGCATGTACATCTGCCCGAACGACCTCATGGTCCTCGACAAGGTCAAGATGAAGGCGTTCAACCGGGCACCTGACATGTGCTGGGAGTGCTACTCCTGCGTGAAGATCTGCCCGCAGCAGGCCATTGACGTCCGTGGCTACGCTGACTTCGTGCCGCTCGGCGCCTCGTGCGTCCCGCTCCGCGGCTCCGAAGACATCATGTGGACCATCAAGTTCCGCAACGGAAGCGTCAAGCGCTTCAAGTTCCCGATCCGCACCACCCCCGAAGGTAAGGCCGTTCCGAACGGCGGCTTCGCGGAGGGAGACGGCGACCTGAACAGTGCCGCGCTGTTCACCGAGCCCGCGTCGCTCAACATGGCTGCGGTTCCGACGTTGAAGAAGTGAAGACCACAACGGGTTGAATCGGGAGAAGCAAAGATGGCTAACTTTGAAACCAAGATTGTCGAAACCGACCTGCTCATCATCGGTGGCGGCATGGCCGCCTGCGGAGCTGCTGTCGAAGCCGCCTACTGGGGCAAGAAAAACGGCGTCAAGGTCACCCTCGTCGACAAGGCCGCCATGGACCGCTCCGGCGCGGTCGCCATGGGCCTGTCCGCCCTCAACCAGTATGTCGGCGTCGGCGCCGGCGACAACACCGTCGAAGACTATGTCCGCTATGTCCGCCAGGACCTCATGGGCGTGACCCGCGAAGACCTCGTCTTCAACATCGCCCGTCACGTCGACTCCACCGTCCACCTCTTCGAGAAGTGGGGCCTGCCGATCTGGAAAGACGAGAACGGCAAGTATGTCCACGAAGGCCGCTGGCAGGTCATGATCAACGGCGAGTCATACAAGATCCTCGTCGCCGAAGCCGCCAAGAACGCCATGAACGCCGCCGGGATGGAGATCTACGAGCGCGTGTTCATCACCGAGCCCCTGATGGACGGCGGCAAGGTCGCTGGTGCGGTGGGGTTCTCCGTCCGCGAAGACAAGTTCTACGTCTTCAAGGCCAAGGCCGTTCTCGTCGCCGCTGGCGGCGCTGTCAGCGTCTTCCGTCCCCGCTCCGTCGGCGAAGGCATGGGCCGTAGCTGGTATCCGCCCTTCAACAGCGGCTCTTCGGCCTTCATGACCCTGCGCGCTGGCGCGGAGATGACCTGCCAGGAAGTCCGGTTCATCCCGGTCCGCTTCAAGGATGGATACGGCCCGGTCGGCGCCTGGTTCTTGCTCTTCAAGGCTGCCGCCACCAACGCGTTCGGCGAGGACTACATGAAGACCCACGCCGACGAGCTCAAGAAATACGCGCCCTACGGTCTCGCCAAGCCGATCCCGGCCTGCCTGCGCAACCATCTCGGCATGATGGACATCTTCGCTGGCAAGGGCCCGCTGTACATGCAGACGGCCGAGGCGATCCAGAAGATCGCGGCCGCCGCTGGCGACGAGAAGGCTGCCAAGAAGAAGCTCAAGCACCTCGAGGCTGAGGCGTGGGAGGACTTCCTCGACATGACCGTCAGCCAGGCGATCCTCTGGGCCGCCATGAACATTGAGCCCGAGAAGGCGCCCTCCGAGATCGCGCCGTGCGAGCCGTACTTCATCGGTTCGCACTCTGGCGCGTCCGGTGCGTGGGTGTCCGGCGCCGAGGATCTGCAGACCGAAGCCACCAAGAAGGACTACTTCTGGGGCTATACCAACATGACCACGGTCCCCGGCATGTTCGCCGCCGGCGACGCCTCCGGCGCCTCCAGCCACAAGTTCTCCTCCGGCTCCTTCACCGAGGGACGCATCGCTGCCAAGTCCGCTGTCAAGTACTGCGTGGACAACAAGACTCGTCCCACGGTGACTGACGCCACGATCGCCGAGTACAAGGCCCGCACGCTGGCGCCGCTCGACCTGTACGACGCGAACAAGGACTACGCGAACGACCCCAACATCAACCCGAACTTCATCAAGCCGCGCGACTACATGTTCCGGCTCCAGAAGCTGATGGACGAGTACGCTGGCGGCGTGTCCACGCAGTTCACCACGAACAAGCATCTGCTCACCCGTGCGCTCGAGCTGCTCGCCATGCTCAAGGAAGACTCCCAGAAGCTCGCTGCCTCCAACCACAACGAGCTGATGCGTTGCTGGGAGAACATTCATCGCACCTGGCAGGCGGAAGCCCACGTCCGCACCCTGCTCTTCCGCGAGGAGACCAGGTGGCCGGGCTACTACTACCGCGCCGACACCCCCAACATGGACGAAGCCAACTGGAAGTGCTTCGCCAACTGCAAGGTCGACCCCAAGACCGGCGAGTGGACGATGATCAAGCGCACCATCCACCGCATCGTGGAGTAGTCGAGGCTTGAAGTGAGGCAAGGAAATCCTCCAGGTGCCCAGAAGGTGCCTGGAGGATTTTTCTTGCGCAGTAGATGTACGCAGTACCCGGAAGGAAGTATCAGGCCATGGTCGAACATCGATGTCCCCACTGCCATCAACCCCTCTTGCGGATGAGAACCCCCCCGCTCACGAGCTGGGAGACTCCGGTGTTGTTCGTGTGCTTCAATGACGACTGCAGCTACTTCACCCGAAGCGCCGCATGGATGAAGTCGCAATTCAACGTCAACGCCATGTACAGGCATCGCCTTGACCCCTCCACGGGCGAGACCGGCCCGCTGCCCGTGTGGTCCGTCGATGCGATGAAGGACGCCATCCTGCGCGATGACGAGCCCATGCCGGGGCAGGAGTAGCAGGCCATGGATAAGCCTTCGCCGAAGAGCATCAAGGACAAGATCCTGACCGAGTACAAGCGCCTCTCGCTCGACGACAAGTTCCACTTCGCGTGCCACGCGGGCCTGCCTTGCTTCACCAAGTGCTGCGCCGACGTCAACATCGTTCTTACGCCCTACGACGTGCTTCGTCTGCGAAGGCGCCTCGGCATCGGAAGCGAGGAGTTCATCGACCGCTATACGATCTTGCCCAAGATCCCCGAAGGCCAGAAGCTGCCCGTGGTGCTCCTCAAGATGGATGAGCAGACGCGCGCGTGCCAGCTCGTGTCCGACAAGGGCTGCACCGTGTACACGGACCGTCCTTGGGCCTGCAGGATGTACCCTGTGGGGATGGCCTCTGAGCGCAGCGCCGACAAGCCGGACGGCGAGGAGTTCTATTTCCTGCTTGAAGACCGCAGGTGCCATGGCCTCGAGGAGCCCAACGAGCTGACCATCCGGCAATGGCTCGAGAGCCAGCAGACGGCGGACTACGACGCCGCGAACGAGGAGCTCAAGAACGTCACGCTTCACAAGTTCCTGACGCACGGCTACGCGCTCGAGCCCGAGCACCGTCAGATGTACTTCATGGCGTGCTACAACCTCGACCGCTTCCGGGAGTTCATCTTCGAGTCGTCGTTCCTGCGCAAGTTCGACATCGAGCCCGAGGTGGTGGAGGCGATTCGCGACGACGACGAGGCGCTGCTGCGCTTCGCCTACCGCTGGCTGCGCTTTGCGCTCTTCCACGAGCGTACGGTGAAGGTCAACGAGGAGTACGAGCGAGCGAAGCGCAAGGTGCTTCGCGCGGAGTGACGTCGCGCGGCGGGCTGTCGTGCGACGGACGCATGGATTCTGATCGACCGTTCGGAAGGAAGGACTCACATGGCTGCGGACAATGAAAAGTGCGTCCTGGTGGTCGGCGGCGGCATCGGCGGCATCAGTGCCGCTCTCGAGGTCGCCGAAGCGGGCCACCGTGCAGTTATCGTGGAGAAGACGCCGTCGCTAGGCGGCCGCGTCGCGGGTATGCACAAGTACTTTCCCAAGCTGTGCCCACCCACCTGCGGGCTCGAGATCAACTACAGGCGCATCAAGGCCAATGCACGCGTCGAGGTGATCGTCGATGCGGATGTCGTCAGCTTGGACGGCGTCCCTGGCGACTACAACGCGACGGTGCGCATCAGGCCCCGGATGGTCAACGACAAGTGCACGGCGTGCAACGATTGTGTGGCCGCGTGTCCTGTCGAGCGTCCCAACAGCCACAACTACGGGCTCGACAGCACGAAGGCGATCTTCCTCCCCCAGCGTCTCGCCTTCCCGATGAAGTACGCCATCGACACCAGCGTTTGCCCTGGCGCTTCGTGCGCCAAGTGCGTGGACGCTTGCAAGGCCGGCGCGATCGATCTCGCGATGAGGGAGCAGACGCGTGTGTTGCAAGCGTCGGCGATCGTATGGGCGACGGGATGGAAGCCCTATGACGCTTCGCGCATCCAGAACCTGGGGTTCGGCCGCATCAAGAACGTGGTCACGAACGTGATGTTCGAGCGCATGGCTGCCACCGACGGCCCGACCGGCGGCAGGATTCTGCGACCAAGCGACGGCAAGGAGCCGAAGCGCGTGGTGTTCGTGCAGTGTGCGGGATCGCGCGACGAAGAACACCTGCCCTACTGCTCGGCGGTGTGCTGCACCGCGTCGCTCAAGCAGGCGTGCTACGTGCGCGAGATGTATCCCGACTCGAAGGTCGAGATCTTCTACATCGACTTGCGCGTCAGCGGCACCAACGAGGACTTTCTGCGTCGTGTCCAGTCCGACGCATCCGTTGCGTTCAACAAGGGCAAGGTCGGTCAGATACTCGAAGACGCGCAGACCGGGAACCTGACCGTGGTGGCGGAGAACATCGAAGGATGTGCGACCCGGCGTGTCGAGGCGGACCTCGTGGTCCTTGCGACGGGGCTCGTACCCGAAGCACGCGACGCGGCGACGCCGTCCGTGATCGCGCGGGACGACTACGGCTTTGGGGTCTCCGATGCGAAACGAGCGATCGAGGTCGTGGGATGCGCGCGGGAGCCATCGGACGTCGCTGCATCGGTGAGGGCGGCGACGGCTGCGGGAATTCGGGGCGTCCAGCTCGGAGCGAGGAGGTAGGGCCATGGACAAGGTTGGATTCTTCCTCTGCACGGGATGTGGGATCGGTGATGCGGTCGACGCGGACGAGCTGCTGAAGGTGGCTCGCAAGGAAGGCAAGGCGGTTTGCGCGAAGGCGCACGACCAGCTTTGCAGCGACGAGGGGATCAAGCTCGTGCGTGACGAGATCGCCGCGCAGGGGCTCGACGCAATTGCGATCGCGGCATGCTCGCAACGCGAGATGACGCACGTGTTGCGGTTCCCCGAGGTGGTCACGGAGCGCGTGGGTGTTCGCGAGATGGTGGCCTGGACGTGCAAGGCCGACGACGAAGATCGTCAGATGCTCGCGGAGGACTACGTGAAGATGTACTGCGTGAAGGCGGCGAAGAACACGCCCCCGAAGCGTCTGGAGCCCGAGGTGATCCGATCGCTGCTGGTGATCGGCGGGGGCGTGGCGGGTATGAATGCCGCTCTGGAAGCCGCCGCGTCGGGCTATCAGGTCGTGCTGGTGGAGAAGAGCGCACAGCTCGGCGGATTGACGGCGCTCTGGCACAAGCGTCTGCCGAGAGGCGGTGGATACGCCAGGGCCGAGCCCAACGACATCGGTGCACTGATCGCCACGGTGGAGGACAACAAGGCGATCACGGTGGCGAAGTCGACGACGGTGGCGTCCATTGAAGGGGCGCCCGGGGCGTACGATGTCAAGCTCGAAGGTGCTGTCGCCGGAACCTACAAGATTGGTGCGATCGTGTTGGCGGTGGGTGCAACGCCTTACGACGCCGGCAAGCTCACGAGCCTCGGCTACGGCGCGACGCCCGACGTGATGACCGGCGTGGAGTTCGAGAAGCTGGCCAAGTCGGGCAAGCTGGTGCGTCCATCGGACGGCAAGGCGATCGAGTCGGTGCTGTTCGTGCAGTGTGCAGGGTCGCGAGACACCGACCATCTGCCGTACTGCTCGACAGTCTGCTGCGCGGCGTCGATCAAGCAGGCGGGCTATGTGAAGGAGGCGAATCCGAAGGCTCGCACGTATGTATTGTACAAGGATGTGCGCACGCCCGGGTTGATGGAGAACTTCTATCGCGAGGCGCAGAAGGGCGGCACGGTGTTCGTCAAGGGCACCGTGAAGAGCGTAGAGAAGAAGAACGGCGCCGTGCAGGTCGTCGCCGACGATGCGCTGAGCAACGACGAATTGCAGTTCGAGGTGGACGTGGTGGTGCTCGCCACGGGCCTGGAGCCGGCGACGAAGGACGGCGCGTCGATCCTGAATCTCGCATACAGGCAAGGCAAGGAGATGCCGACGCGGGCCCACGGGTTCCCCAACTCGCACTTCATCTGTTTCCCGTACGAGACGCAGCGAACCGGTATCTACGCGGCGGGGACGGTGCGGCAGCCGATGGACGCGGCCGCGGCGAGCACGGACGGGATCGGCGCTGCGATGAAGGCGATCCAGTGTGTGGAGTCGGCGTCACGCGGAGAGGCGGTACATCCTCGCGCGAGCGACATCACATGGCCGGACTTCTTCCTATCGCGCTGCACGCAGTGCAAGCGGTGCACGGACGAGTGTCCGTTCGGCACGCTGGACGAAGACGAGAAGGGCACGCCGAAGCCGAATCCGACGCGGTGCAGGCGATGTGGCGTGTGCATGGGCGCGTGTCCGGAGCGGATCATCTCGTTTGCGAACTACTCGGTCGACATGGTGGGGTCGATGATCAAGTCGATCTCGGTGCCGGAGGAGTTCGACGAGAAGCCGCGCGTGCTGTGTCTGATTTGCGAGAACGACACGCTACCGGCGATCGATCTCGCGGCGCAGCTACGGATGGAGGTGAGCCCGTGGGTGCGGTTCATTCCGCTGCGGTGTCTGGGATCGATGAACCTGCAGTGGGTGAACGACGCATTGATCAAGGGGATCGACGGCGTGATGCTGATCGGCTGTAAATTCGGCGACGACTACCAGTGTCACTTCGTCAAGGGCAGCGAGCTATGCAGCGTGCGGCTGGGGAAGATCCAGGAGACGCTGACGCGGCTGATGCTGGAGCCGGAGCGGATCAAGCTGCAGCAGTTCGAGCTCGGGGACGCGCCGAAGCTTCCCGGGATCATCAACGAGTTCGTGGAGAAGGTGGTGGAGCTCGGGCCGAACCCGAACAAGGGATTTTAGGCTGGAGAGCGACGTGGAAGGGAATTCGGCGTAGTGTGATGCGGCGGAGTTCCGATTCACGGAAGCGGAGGCAACGCGAAGCAACGAAGGAACGGGCCGTTCAAAGTGCTATTCGGCCTTTGTGTAACAGCGCTGCGGGTGTAAGAACGAGCAATCTGCAGCAACGAACCGGAGCGTCGCAGCGACAGGGAAGAGCCCCGGGAGCGCGGCGTGACTCCCTCGGATAAGGAGGAGATGTTCGATGGCGAAAGTACCCACCCCGAAGTTGGATGAACTCGAGAAGGGGCCGTGGCCCAGCTTCGTCAAGGAGATCAAGAAGCGGGCGGACAAGAGCGCCACATGCGCGGACCTGCTCGGGGTTCTCGAGCAATCCTATGAGGAGAAGATCGGCCACTGGAAGCATGGCGGCATCGTGGGCGTGTTCGGCTACGGCGGTGGCGTCATCGGTCGCTACACCGACCTGCCCGAAAAGTATCCCGGTGTTGCGCACTTCCACACGATGCGCGTGAACATGCCGTCTGCCTGGTTTTACACATCGGAGGCGCTGCGGACGCTGTGCGACATCTGGGAGCGTCACGGCTCGGGCATGACGAACATGCACGGATCGACGGGCGACATCATCTTCCTGGGGACGTCGACGGAGCATCTGGAGCCGGCATTCGCGGAGCTGACGGCGGCGGGATTCGACCTGGGCGGCTCGGGCTCGGACCTGCGCACGCCGTCGGCGTGCTGCGGCATGGCTCGGTGCGAGTGGGCCTGCTACGACACGATGGACTTCTGCTATGAGATGACGCAGCACTTCCAGGACGAGCTGCATCGTCCTGCGTTCCCCTACAAGTTCAAGATCAAGGCGGCTGGTTGCCCGAACGATTGTGTTGCGTCCATCGCGCGCGCCGACCTGTCGGTCATCGGCATCTGGAAGGACAGGATCCAGATCGACCAGGCCGAGGTCGCCAACTACATCAAGAGCGGCATGGATGTCGTGTCCGACGTGCTGATGAACTGCCCCGGCAAGTGCATGAAGCTGAACGGCGACAAGCTCGAGATCGACGACAACGACTGTCGTCATTGCATGCACTGCATCAACGTGATGCCCAAGGCGCTACGGCCGGGCAAGGAGCGCGGTGCGACGATCCTGCTCGGTGCGAAGGCGCCCATCATGGAGGGTGCGTTGCTGTCTTCGGTGCTGGTGCCGTTCGTGAAGATGGAGCCGCCGTACGACGACATCAAGGAGCTCATCGAGGCGATCTGGGAGGTGTGGAACGAGGACGGCAAGAACCGCGAGCGCGTTGGCGAGTTCATCCAGCGCGTGGGCATGGGCAACTTCCTCGAGGCTGTGGGCCTGGAGCCGGTGCCCGAGATGGTTTCCGCGCCGCGCGACAACCCCTACGTGTTCTACGACCTCAAGGGTGGCGAAGCCGAAGAGGAGTAGAGGTCGACTGTGCTTTGCGTAGTGGAATGGACAAGGGAATGAATGTCGGAGGCAACGCCTCCGTTCGAGGAGAACAGGAAGATGGCTGAAGCACCTGCCAAGCGCATTACCGACATCGGACCGCCTCATTACAAGAAGTTCCTCCCGCCCGTCATCCTGAAGAACTACGGGCAGTGGAAGTACCACGAGATTCCCCGGCAGGGCGTGCTCGTGCACACCGCCGAGTCGGGCGACAAGCTGTACTCCGTCCGTGCCGCCTCGCCCCGCTTGATGGCGATCGATACGATTCGTCTGTTCGCGGACCTCGCCGACAAGTACTCCGGCGGCTACCTGCGCTGGACGAGCCGCAACAACGTCGAGTTCCTGGTGACGGACCCCAAGAACATCGACCCGCTGATCGCAGAGTTGACCAAGGCGGGCTATCCCGTCGGCGGTCTGGGCAACGCGATCTCGAACATCGTCCACACGCAGGGCTGGGTGCATTGCCACTCGGCCGCGACGGACGCGTCGGGCATCGTCAAGTCCGTGATGGACGACCTGTTCCCGTACTTCACGGAGATGAAGCTTCCTGGCAAGCTCCGTGTGGCGCTCGCGTGCTGCCTCAACATGTGCGGCGCCGTGCACTGCTCCGACATCGCGATCCTGGGCATCCATCGTCATGCGCCGTCGATCAAGCACGCCAACGTCAAGGCGATGTGCGAGATCCCGTCGGTGGTGGCGGCGTGCCCGACGGCGGCGATCCGTCCGGCGACGGTCGACGGCAACCCGTCGGTGGAGGTTCTCGAGGAGAACTGCATGTACTGTGCGAACTGCTACACGGTATGTCCGGCGATGCCGTTGGCGGATCCGGACACCGACGGTGTGTCGATTTGGGTTGGCGGCAAGGTATCGAATGCGCGGAGCGAGCCTCGATTCAGCAAGCTCGCGGTTCCGTTCCTGCCGAACAACCCGCCGCGCTGGCCGGAGGTCGTGAGCACGGTGCACAAGATCGTGGAGGTGTGGGCAGCGAACGCGCACAAGTACGAGCGCATGGGCGACTGGATCGAGCGAATCGGCTGGCCGCGGTTCTTCAAGCTCACGGGCCTGGAGTTCACGAAGCACCACATTGACGACTTCAAGCACGCGGGGCTATCGTTCAAGCGGTCGACTCATCTTCGATTCGACCAAGCGTAGCAGCAAAGGAGAGGAACGATGGCTGAGCCCGTAACGGTAGAAGAAGTGGCTGAGGCCATGTACAAGCTGGTGGCCGAGGTGCAGGGCAAGAAGAAGCTCAAGCCCGGTGATCTGACCAAGGCAGCCAACGAGATGTTCGGCGACCGCATGGATCGCAAGACGGCGAAGGAAGCGATCCGTCTGCTCATCGAGTCCGGCCGCTGCGTGTACACGTACTTCGGCGGGAGCTTCATCGAGCTGCCGCACGTCGAAGGCGCCGCGAACAAGTAGTCGCCGGCCTCACCGGCCCCCCGCACAATCTCTCCCCACCGATGCGCACGTCGCGCGGCGCTTGCGTCCATCCCGCGCGTGTCCGATGCTGCGATCCATGCAATTGGCGAACGGTTCAGCCAGGCCGGCGCCGCGGATCGTGATCGCGGGAGCGTCGGGCGATGCGGGCAAGACGACGGTGGCGCTGGGCCTGTGCGTCGCGCTGCGGCGGCGAGGCGTGCGTGTGCAAGCGTTCAAGAAGGGGCCGGACTTCATCGACCCGGCGTGGCTCAGCCGCGCAAGCGGGAGCGTGGCGCGGAATCTGGATGTGCATCTGTGCGGAGAGGACGTGGTCCGTCGGGTGTTTTCGGCGTATGCGCCGTCGGACGGCATCTCGGTCATCGAAGGCAACAGGGGCTTGTTCGACGGTGGAGACGCGAGGGGGACGCACAGCACGGCGGCGCTGGCGAGGATGCTGGCGGCGCCGGTGGTGTTGGTGGTGAACGCGACGAAGGTGACACGGACGCTGGCGGCGATCGTGCTGGGGTGCAGGGATCTCGAGGCTAAAACGCCCTTGGCGGGGGTGGTGCTGAATCGGGTTGCGGGGGATCGTCATGGGAGGGTGGCGAGGGAGGCGATCGAGACGGAGACGGGGATACGTGTTGTGGGTGTGCTACGAAAGGCGGGGGAGGAACTGATCCCGAACCGGCACTTGGGCTTGCTGACGCCGCAGGAGCATGCTGCGGCGGACGCGGCGCTGGAGGCGGTGGCGGGGGTGGTGTCGGACGGGGTTGATCTGGCTGCGGTGGAGAAGCTGGCGGGGGCAGCGCCGGCGTGGGCAGACGAGCGATGGGAGCGGGCGGAGGCCGTGGGGCGAGGCGTACGGGTAGGCGTCTTGCGCGACTCGGCCTTTACGTTCTATTATCCGGAGAACCTGGAGGCGATCGAGCGTGCGGGTGGGACGATCGAATCGATATCGCCGTTGGCGGACACGGGGGTTGGGGACATCGACGTGTTGTACGTGGGGGGAGGGTTTCCGGAGACGCACGCTGCGGCGTTATCGGGGAATCGGGAGCTGCTGGGCCGGCTGCGGGAGCGTGCGCGGGCGGGGATGCCGGTATATGCGGAGTGCGGGGGGCTGATGTACGTATCGGCGGGGCTGTGGACGTCGGGGGGGAGGCAC
>Ga0272446_1000199_pt1 | contig 92513 bp, 75 predicted proteins | sample YNPCB0061_FD_194587 | JGI IMG/M metagenome (GOLD analysis project Ga0272446, IMG submission 194587) | Hot spring microbial mat communities from Yellowstone National Park, WY, United States - YNP-CB-006-1 | ecosystem: Environmental > Aquatic > Thermal springs > Hot (42-90C) > Sediment | place...
TAAGAAATTTTCACTTTCTTTTTACATGCCCATAAAGATAGATATTGGATTTGTTCAGTATTACGATACGAATTTCCTTTGATTTTTTACTTATGCCGGAAATTTAATGAACGCTCAGAGTACTAAAAGAATTATTTTTCTTTAAATATCTATACTTAATAAAGTCCAATTGGTTCTTGTTGAAAGTAATAAATAGATTTTTTACCAATTTATCAAAATTTTTTCACGTAATTATATAAACTTAGTTTAAATATTTATAAATTAAAAAGTTATGTTACTCTCACATTCGAGTGATTGGTTATTTATTAAAAAGTCTATGTTCTTATTGAATCATTCATTTGAAAGCGAGTTTCAGTTCAATGTGTAGAATTAAAATACTAGCAATTTAGGTTTTAAATTTTTTGTCACTGTATCAAGACTTTGAATTCATATGTACGAAATTTCCAAAATTGCATGCGCGGAGCGCTAGATGACATAAAACAAAGTTGTGCTCGAATTGTACAAGGAAGTAAATAACATCCCTCTTTGAAGGTTCCTTCCAGTTGCGAGCGTAGAAAAAATTTTTCCTAATAACATTTTTTCACCAGGGGGTGGGGGATCTGTGAAAAAATGTAATTATGCGAGATGGTCACGAAGTGTAAGTGGACATTAAACTATCACTATCATCAAGCACGGTGACGGAACAATGCAAAGCGTGCGTTGTTCACTTCGTTACGCAATCAGAGTATACTATTGAGTTTCAAGCTACGACTTGCTCCGCTTATTTGAGTGGTGAAGCTCGGAGTCTGTTTATTCGTAAAATCAGATTTGGTGGACCCTACCGGGATCGAACCGGTCACCTCTTCCATGCCATGGAAGCGCTCTACCAAATGAGCTAAGGGCCCTTATATTTAAAATATTATATTAAAAAGATTAAATCAATGTTCAATTTAATTTGGCAAAATTGGAAAAAGGATTAATATACTATTATGCTTAGTACTAATCAAAAAAAAAATGGTAACCCAGATATCAAATAAACAAGAATTACAGGATTTTTTGGCAAAAAACTCAGTTGCATTAGTAGATTTTTTTGCAACCTGGTGCGGTCCATGTAAAGTTCAAGCCCCAATCTTGGAAGAAGCTGAGAGCAAATACCCAAATGCTGGATTTGCAAAGGTTGATGTAGATGCTGCGAGTGAACTAGCACAAGAGTATGGGATTATGAGTATCCCGACTTTAATTGTCTTTAAGCATGGCGCTGAAATTAAGAGGGAGACTGGTGTTCATTCTCTTGAAAAATTAGGTGAGATGGTAGCATAAAAATCACGATAGTAAGTTGTAGTGGTTTTTATTCTAAAAACAATATTTTATAGTCGCTATCAAAATTTAACCATACTTCAGGAGTTTCAGAATGAAACTTTGTTAAAAGTCCGCGTCTTGATGAGATCTCGACGAGTTCCGTGTAAAGTTGACACTCTCGATTAAAAATTAGATTTTTTGCTATGTAGTCTGTAAGTTGAAGAGATTTATTTTTAAAAGTAATTTTCTTCCCATCTGTATATGCCACTTTGTCGGCATCGCAAACTGCAACTTTTAATTCAGAACTATTTGAGATCTTTTTCCACTCTTGTTCGTGAAAAATAAATACGTTCTTGTTTGTCCATACAGAGGGGAGATCATTTCTCGCTATTCCATATCCAACTGAATCATTTGGTACCTCCAATTTCTGTTGGTTCCATAGGTCAATTAAAAGAGGGGACTGTGCAGTTGCTTCCCATCCCATGAGCCACTGTCCTGATCTACTTATTTCAGGGTCTGAGAAAGGAGATTCGCTTTTTATGATTCCCCTTAATGGGAGTGGTAGCCCATCAACAAGCGCTTGTATTTTTGGATTTCCCAAACCTTGTAATTCACCCATTTCATTTAAGTTGATAATTCTTTCTTCCCAAACTAATGTATGTGGATTTCTAGAAGCTGAAAAATTTAATAAAGCTTTCCCTGATGGTGCTGCCATTACCAGATTGGAGGTCTTCGTTGCTAAATCAAATCTTTGTAATGAGGCGCGAGGATCAAATTCTCCCATGGCAAGTAAATAGTATACATACCTTTTTCCATCATATTGGAAATTGGTCGCTCGAGAAGCGGACATAAGTTCTTTTCTTTCTGATGATGTGACACTCCATAATGTAGTTACATTCTTTTCATTTGTAGTCGTGACAAGCGCTCTTTTTTCCGAGATTAAGGGTTTTGTTGAAATTGAAAATGCTTGTCCTGTAATTTTATCTCTAAAGATTAAAGTAATTGGTTCAGACCAATTATTATTTGGATATATTACCCAAGAATTTGGAGAAATATTTTCAATTTCTATATATGCATCATTTTTATATGAAGTTAGGGTTCCAGGGTTATTACAAGTAATTAAAGTGGGGGCTTCACTTAAAATAGGCGCTTCAAAAGCACATTCACCAGCAGTGACCCATCGCGAGAGCCATAGAATGCAAATTGTGCTTAGTAAAATTATGCAAAGAACACCTGCCCTTCTTACATAAAATAATGAAAAAAAAGATTTTTTATGGATAAACATATGGATTTTTAGGTTCGGAAATTTCTTTGAGTGAAGTTACTGAAATAAACCATCCACGAGTTGGAGTGAAGTCCCACACACCTTTAATTTCATACCATTCTCTTTCAAGTACTTCTAGTTTGTCGGGGAAGTATAGAGGAAAAAAGGATAGATATGCATCCGCTGTGCAACAGGTAATTACAAGACGAGTGACATCAGCCCTTTTTTTATCAGGTGAGACATTCATTACAAGTCCAGTAACGGTTACTGAGGTTCCAGCCAATGCGGGAGATGGTTGCCCCAGATTAAAATAAGCATGCCAATCGCCAAAACTAAATGATTCTGCTCCTTGAGGCACCTCTTGTATTTGTCCGTCTAAAGTACGGGTAATCATTTGTGTGTTTGCATGTGGCATCATAGTTGATGAAGGAGTCAGAATTAATAATGAAATAGCAGTCTTCTCAGCAAATGAGGAAAAAAGCGAACGATGTGAATGAGTATTTTTTCTTTGTAATGCAACCGCACAGATAATCATTGTTAGTAAAATAGTCCATCCAAAAATTACTAAAGTGTGTAGTCGAGGATGGACAAATTTATCTAGATCTCCACTCAGTACTATCCAAAAAAATTTCAACGTAAGAGCGAGTACAATATACGGTTCGATTTTATGTAATACATTTTTGATACTCATACTTTAATTTTTAAATTGTATATCAGATCCTGGCCATCCCAGCATTATGATCGAGGTAAGAGAAAGCACTCCAACTATGATTGCGCCGAAGTACCACACAGTAAATTTTTTACTGAAGTAAGCTTTAAAAAGCATAATATTTTTAACATCAATTAATGGCCCAAAGTTCAAAAAAGCTAATAGTGCAGATAGAGGCGCGTGATTTGCAAAAGGCAAAATCACGAAGGCATCCACTGAAGAGCATACAGACAATAAACCTGCCAACAGCATGAATGCAAGAATCCCTAAAAATGGATAATCAGTAACTATACTTAAAAATCCTCGAGGTATCACCATTTGTAAAAAAGCAGTGAGTAACGCGCCGTACACGACATATCGAAATACATCAATGAATTCTTGATATCCTTGATAAAGTATTTTTGCAAAACGAGGTGCTAAAACACTTTCATGATGACAATCATACTCATGATGTAATGTGTTGAGTAACGGTAAGGGAGTACCTTTTTCATCTACCCACGCTTGAAAAATCCAACCAATTCCAAGGGTGAGTAATTGAGAAATACATAATCGCATTATCCAAACTAAATTATCAGCAGGAAATGCAGCCATTGTTGCTCCAAGTGTTATGGGATTAAGTACGGGCGCAGAAAGAAGAAACATTACTGCGCCTGAAACTGGGACACCTTGAGCAATCAATCGACGAGCGATTGGTACAATTCCGCACTCACACACAGGAAATAAAAAGCCTGCACTAGTAGACACTAAATAATTTTGTAAAAAACTTTGACCATAAAAACGAAGTACTCTCTCCCGTCCTATAAAATGTTGAAGGATCACAGAAGCAGAGACGCCGAGTACAAGAAAGGGAAGTGCGGCGAAAAGTATCCCTAATACAATATTCCCGAAATTGAAGATATAAGAATAAATATCTGTCACTTATAAACTTTTAACCATTTATTTTTTTTAGTCAATTTATATAAATATAAATATTTTTTTACTTATTCACAAAAATAATCTGGCACATATATGATAGATATACGTCTCCAAGGATAAGTATCTATGTAAAAAAATTCTGATCTCATTTTTTCAGTATGGCTTACTGATCATAATCTTTTGCTCACATGCTTTATATATCATCGGCGACTTTACATCCTCAGGATCATGAGAAGGCAATGAAAGCACGTATAGTTCCACAATCACTACTCTAGTTTGAGAGTGATATAATAAAATTTGTTCTTTATTATTAAATCACGAATCGTATTGCAAGCGTGATAATGATGCATTCCCTTTCTGGTAGTTTTTTATCTTGGATTAAATTTTTGATACCGGATGAAGGGGTCTCTTTGCATAAAATACTATATTCTTTGGAATCTTTTGTTTGATTTTGCCGTAAAATATTTTTTAATAATTTCAAAAAAATTTCCCAATTTGTACGAAAATAAAAATTTACACTATACTAAAATAAATCAATAAATAGTGTTCGAATTTTTGTTATAACACTATATATTGATAGCTTGTCAAAAATAAACCAACCCTTCATGATTCGTACTCGTGTTACCCATGTAGTGAAGAGAGACAAAACTCTTGTCTCATTCGATTCTAATAAAATACTTTCAGCCATTAGTAAAGCAGCGCAAGAAACTGGAGAATTCGGAGAAAGAGAAGCAGAATCGTTAGCAAGAGAAGTTGTAAAGATTATTGAAGCAAAGTTTGATGATGGTAATCCTTTAGTTGAGCAGATCCAAGATATTGTAGAAACTGTTCTGATTAAAGAAAATTGGGTTAAAACTGCTAAGGCATACATTTTATATCGTGCGGAAAGAGCGCGCCGTCGAGGGGAACAACTTCCAATCTCCCCGAAAATTTTTGTAAAAAAAAGAAATGGGACCACTGAAGCCTTTTCAAGGGAAAAATTTGCAAGGAGTGTGTATGATGCGGTCAAGGGGTTGGAAAATGATGTTGATGTAGAGCTTGTTTTACAGCAGGCTGAATCAGAAATTTTTGACGGAATTTCCACTAAAGAAGTTGCGCAAGCACTCTTTTTTTCAGCACGTTCTTTTATCGAGAAGGATCCTGCATATTCTCGATTAGCAGCACGACTACTTGCAAGGAAACTCTATAAAGATGTAATAGGTTCAACTTATCAGCATGATAAATTAGAAGCGCAATATAGAAATGCATTTGTCTCTGGTATTCAGCTAGGAGTTCAATCTGGAAAACTTAATCCGGAATTACTAGATTTTAATTTAGAAAATTTAAGTTCAGCATTAAAAATTGAGCGTGACGATCTTTTTGATTTTCTAGGAATGCAAACTCTTGCGGATCGGTATGTGCTACGTGATCCTGTAACAAAGAAAATTTGGGAAACGCCACAAGGATTCTGGATGCGTGTTGCAATGGGTCTTGCCCTTGCTGAAAAGCCTGCACTACGCCAAGAGAAAGCACTGAATTTTTATGAAGTGATGTCGACATTTCACTTTGTTCCTTCAACTCCCACACTGTTTCATGCAGGAACAACACATCCACAATTGTCATCATGCTATTTAACAACCATTGAAGATTCACTCGATCATATATTCAAATGTATAGGTGATAATGCACAATTATCGAAATGGTCAGGTGGATTGGGTAATGATTGGACTTATTTACGAGGAACAGGAGCTTTAATAAAAGGAACAGGTGTTGAGAGTCAAGGTATAGTTCCATTTTTGAAAGTTGCAAATGATACTACCGCAGCTATCAATAGAAGTGGAAAAAGAAGAGGTGCGACCTGCGCATATTTGGAAACATGGCATTGGGATATAGAAGACTTTTTGGAACTAAGAAAAAATACGGGGGATGAAAGACGTAGGACTCATGATATGGATACCGCAAATTGGATTCCAGATCTTTTTATGCAAAGAGTTTTACATGATGAAATGTGGTCACTTTTTTCACCTCATGAAGTACCGGATTTGCATGATGTATGGGGATCACGATTCAAGGAACGCTATGAGCACTACGAGGAAGAGGGTAAAAAAGGTAATTTAAAACTTTTCCGCCAAGTGAAAGCAAAAGATCTTTGGAAAAAAATGCTCTCAATGTTGTATGAAACAGGGCATCCATGGATAACGTTTAAAGATCCTTGCAATGTTCGATCTCCACAAGATCATGTTGGAGTTGTACATAGTTCTAATTTGTGCACCGAGATCACGCTTAATACTTCTGCTTCAGAAACAGCGGTGTGCAATTTGGGCTCGGTGAATTTGCCAATGCATATCCACGATGGAGCTTTAGATTTGCCTGAATTGGAAAAGACAGTACGCACCGCAATGCGCATGCTTGATAATGTAATTGATATAAATTTTTATCCTACCATAGAAGCAAAAAATTCAAATTTAAAGCATAGACCTGTAGGCTTGGGAATAATGGGATTTCAAGATGCACTTTATATGTTAAATATTGATTTTGCTTCTGAAGCGTGTGTCACATTTGCTGATACGAGTATGGAGGCGATTTCCTACTATGCTATTCTCAGCTCAACAGAATTGGCCCAAGAGAGAGGAGTTTATGAAAGTTATCCCGGTTCAAAATGGGATAGAGGAATTCTACCAATTGATACTTTAGCGATGCTAGAGGATGAAAGAGGCATGAAAATTCCAGTAGAAAAATCAACTACAATGGATTGGAATACAGTGCGCGCTGCAATAAAAACCCACGGGATGAGAAATTCAAATTGTATGGCAATCGCTCCAACCGCGACAATTTCAAATATCGTAGGTTCTGTTCCCTCAATTGAACCTATGTATAAAAACCTGTATGTGAAATCAAATCAAAGCGGAGACTTTGTGGTGATAAATGAGTTCTTAGTTAAAGATTTAAAAGCCGCTCATTTGTGGAATGAAAATATAATTCGCCAATTGAAGTTTTATGATGGAAACGTCGCAAAAATTGAAGGTATTCCTGAGTCATTAAAAAGAAAATATAAAGAAACCTTTGATATTGATCCCAAATGGCTGATTAAAGCTGCTGCATACAGAGGAAAGTGGATTGATCAAAGCCAATCTCTCAATATATTTTATAAAGGCACCTCAGGAAAAGAGATACATAATATTTACATGTATGCGTGGGAGATGGGTATCAAAACCACTTACTACCTAAGAACTCTTGCCGCCTCTCAAGTTGAGAAATCAACGGTAGGTGATGCAGGGACACAGACAAGAGATTTAATATCTGAAAAAATTTCAAAAATTGCAGAGAAAGTCAGTAGCACTCTTTCGAGTTCAACATCGAATTCGCCAAGTGAAACATCGTTATCTAAGTCAGTGAGCCAGTCATCAAAGCCTCAAATGGTAATGGTGAATGGTGTTATGATGAATGCATGCCGTGTTGATGATCCTACATGTGAAGCGTGTCAGTAGAAGACATCAATTAAGAACTTAAAACTGTTTTGAAAAAAGTTACCAGTACTAAATAACTTACTACTCACAAAAAAACCTATGCCAATTTCAAGAACTTCTCAAAAAGTAAATATTAATGATCGCAGAATAATTAATGGTCGTGATGCCGATGTAATTCAATTATATCCAATGCGTCACACTTTCGCGTGGGAGGCATATACTGTGGGAAATGCTAATCACTGGTTACCCACTGAAATAAACATGCAAAAAGACGTTGAACAGTGGCGAGCGAAAGATGTTTTAACTGATGATGAACGTAAAGCATTTAAAACAGTGCTTGGTTTTTTTTCCACCGCAGATTCAATCGCCGCTAACAACTTAGTGATTGCCGCATATAAACACATTACTTCTCCTGAAGCGCGCATGTATTTGCTGCGTCAGGCATATGAAGAAGCTATTCATACTCATGCGTATCAATATATTGTAGAGAGTCTCGGGCTTGATAGTGGAGAGATTTTCAATATGTATAGGGAAATAGATGCTATTTATAACAAAGATTCATTCATACTTAGCTTTAATGAGGGAATTTTTGATCCAAACTTTAAGACAGGTACCTTTGAAAATGATCAAAAATTTTTGGAAAACATTATAGTATTTTCCCTTATAATGGAAGGAATCTTTTTTTATAGCTCCTTTGCTGTAATCTTAGGATTTAAAAGACAGAATAAAATGGTCGGTTCTGCTGAACAGATTGAATATATTATGCGAGATGAAAGCCAGCATTTAAATTTTGGCATACAATTAGCAAATACAATAAAGGCTGAACAACCTGAATTATGGACAAGTGAGTTTCAAGAAAGAATTATCAAACTTGTAAAGGAAGCCGCTCGCCTTGAATACTCTTTCGCGTCGGAAGTCTTTCCTAAGGGAATTTTCGGAATGAATGCTGATAGTTTTAAAAAGTACATTGAGTATATCTCAGACAGAAGATTAGAGAGAGTTGGCTTACCAACGCAGTTTAATGTAGAGAATCCATTCCCTTGGATGTCAGAAACTATAGATCTTGCAAAAGAAAAAAATTTTTTTGAGACACGTGTTACTGAGTACCAAGTTGGCGGCGCGCTAGAGTGGTAACTAATCACTTCCTTATTACTTAACTAACCATATATTAATTAAGTTCTTATTTTTAAATTAAAAGAGGGGGGATCTCCATAGAAAATGGATAATGTATTTTTTTCTTAAATAAAATCAAGAAAATAAAGCCTGAATTGGTGGATGTTCTAATTCAGATAGAATAACTTCATGTTTATCTTATCCCCTATAAAGGGAAACTCATCATAGTTGTGATCTTTTAAAAAAATTTATTTGATACAATGGAAACATGATTTCTTCTTCATTTCAGGAATTAGCATTTGTTACGGCGCTCGCTGGTGCGTTTGCGATAGTCGCGCGTTGGCTCGGGCAACCAATAATTTTAGCTTATATTGCTGCGGGGGTAATTGCAGGCCAATATGAATTACTTAATCTGAACAATAGAGAGACACTTAATGTCATGGCTCAACTGGGAATAACGCTCCTACTTTTTTTAGTTGGTCTGGAAATGAATGTGAAGGAACTAAAAAATATGGGGTTCTCCTCTGTTGTTACGGGTGCAGGACAAGTCGCATTCACATTAACTGGAGGTTTGATTTTAGTGAAACTATTGGGATTTGATTGGTCGTCTGCATTCTATACTGCTGCAGCACTTACTTTTTCAAGCACTATTATCGTAGTAAAAATTCTTGGAGAAAAAAATGAATTACACACGCTCCATGGTAAACTGGCAGTTGGAACATTATTAATCCAAGATCTAATTGCGGTTTTGTTGCTTGTAGTTCTCGCAGGCGTTGGAGTGGCGGATTCGTTTACATTTACCCCATTATTTTTTGCAATTTTGAAGGCGGCTTTACTTTTTAGTTTAGTTTGGATTATTGGAGTAAAAGTAATTCCTCCCATTGTCGGTTGGCTTGCACATTCAACTGAGACACTATTTGTAGCAAGCATGGCATGGGCTTTATTTGTTGCGTGGTTTATATCAAGTCCTCTTATTGGTTTTTCGATTGAGATAGGAGGATTTCTTGCGGGCCTCTCACTCGCAGCATCCGCGCAACATTATCAAATTGATGCTCGTTTGAGACCATTAAGAGATTTTTTTATAATGGTTTTTTTTGTAGTACTTGGTTCAACTCTTGCTCTTAAAGGAGCTGATGAAATATGGTGGCCTGTAACTATTCTTTCAATATTTGTGCTCATAGGTAATCCGCTCATTGTGATGATATTGTTAGGCGCAATGGGGTTTGCAAGACGAACAGGGTTTATGGTTGGGCTTGGTATGGCGCAAATCTCTGAATTTTCACTTATTCTTATGGCGCTCGGTGCTCGCTTAGGGCATGCGAACGAGAAGTCGGTTGCGGTAGTGACGGCGGTGGGAGTAGTTACTATTTTGATTTCTTCATACATGTTGACACATGCGAATGATATTTTTAGGTGGATAGAGCCTTACTTAGGTCTTTTTGAAAGAAAAAAATTAAAAGAAAAGCAATTGCCATCTACATTACCTTATGAACATTTAGTTCTAATTGGTGTGCACAGAGTTGGGAGTCATATTATTGAGGGTTTAGCAAAGCCCGAAAACTGTGCAGTAGTAGACTATGATCCAGAACGAATACAACGCTTTGAGGGAAAAGTTGGATGGGCAGTGTACGGGGATATAATGGATGTAGGCATACAAGAAGCAGTAAATCTATCACATGCGAAAATAATTATTTCTACAATTCCTGATATAGGAGGTCAATTACGCCTCGCAGGAATTGTACGTGATATACGAAATAGTCGAAAAGAAGGTGTGCCATATTTTATTGCGCTTGCTTCGAGAGAGTGGGAAGCGCAAGAGCTTTACAATGCGGGGGCTGACTATGTAGTGATTCCTCATTTTGTCGGAGGTCGTCATCTCGCGTCTGTTATTGATGATATTACAAATGAAAAAACCCTAAGAAAACTACGATTTAAAGATCAAACAACTATCGCGACTGCTTAAATATTTTTTATACGATATACAAAAAAAGAGACCCCTCCAGGATGTTTCCATGTAAGTTCCGGGGTAGCATTTGGAAGTGGCCATGCTTCAAAAACTGCTTGTGCATCAGGATTCAGCTCTTCTTTTAATTTTTTACGAATTCTATCATATGCTTTTGGAAGCAAAAAAATAACCACCACATCAAATTCATGTAAAGAAACTTTAAATAAATCATTACAAATAATTTTCACTCTCTTGCGAATCCTCAAAGGAGAGCAATACCATCGTATATATGCAAAAAAAAGTGGAAGCAAAGAAATTTCAACACCAGTCGCATACACATCGTCTCTAAAGCGCACAAGAGAAAAAACTATAGTTCCATTTCCACATCCAATATCACAAATCTTTGCACCATGGGATACATGGGGAGACAAAGTACGTACAAGACTTTCCACATCTTTTTTTCTTGTAGGAAGCCATGGTGCAGCAGAGCGTGATGCCCATACAAATGAAAATAAGATAACAAGTATACAAAGCCAAAAAAAAATTTCTAAATAATTCATTTTTTTAATATATCATAATCTCTTGAAAAAAAATGCAAAATAGCTAAGTATAAAAAGACAACTTAACCAATGGAGGTACATATGAAAAAAATAAGAAAAAAAGTAAAACCTATACTAGTAATTGGGTTGTGCAGCCCGCATCATATCGATCACCTAGTAGATAATCTAACTAAAAAAAATCTTCTTCCTCATAATATGAAGAAAATCGCTGAGCATTTCTTCTCAAAAAAGAATGCGTCATTTAATGGAATGTTTGATGATATGTTAAATATCGTATTCAGTGCGGAAGTGGTCCCTGGCTTAAACTTTCAGTTCAGCCAAAGAATGAACCTAGACACTGACCCAATTGCATACCTAGTCGGGTATCCGATGACGAAATCACAGTTTCATTTTCTCTTGAATATGTCTTATTTAGAGATGTATGAATTAAAGATTCTTAATAACTTTGGCGATACAAGTTATCACGATGGGATTGAGAGCTTGGTGGAATATGTTAAGTTGTCAATGGATAATATGAAAATTGCATTTCACAATCTTGAATAACAAAATAAAAAAAAGGCGCCACTTGGCGCCTATTTTATTTTACAAGTAATGCCTTTTTGATGCTTTGTTTTTCTTGCTGTCTAAGTTCAAAGAAATATAGTCCAGTGGCAAGACTGTGATCGTTAAATTCAACCACATAATTATTTGCATCTGGTAAAATTTTTATTTCTCTTACAACTCGACCTAAAATGTCTTGCACTTTGAGAACACCTTCAACTCCATTAATCACATTTAATTCTATCCGACAACTTGCATTAAATGGATTAGGATAAATCGAAGATATCCCAAACGCATAAGGGACACTATTCACTTTTACGGGAGGGTATTCGTGACGTATACCAGAAAAATCAACACTGGTAATTCGCCACTCATGTTGCACATTGGTTGGAGACAAAATCTCGTACCTATAGCTGCTTGTTCCAGTAAAAGTGCCTTTTCCTCTTAGGCGAGGATCCTTAGTAAAGTCTGAAGCTACTTTCCAATTTCCACCTGGAATTCTCCATGACAATTCAAAACCAGCATTGTCAATTTCACTTGCTGTTTCCCAACGCAATACGATATGTTCATCTGCGCGTGTTGCGTTAAAAGAGAGAAGTTCAACTGGAAGTGGATTGTCCAAGGAATTGAGAGTATCTACAAGGTGATAAAAGAGAGTGTCTCTTCTTCCACTCGCATTGACTACTGCATAGGTGAAACCGTTACGCACTCCCAAACTCCCCGCTGTTTTGTGAATAGTAACAGTTCCGCTGGTATTCACAGAAATCCATCCCGGATGCGCAGGGTCTGTAGAATAGGTCAGACCTGAATTACCGAGTGAATCAATATTCGTAGGAAGATTATCTGTAAATGAGGTAGCACCAAGCCTAAAAGATTTACTATTAATTTTAAAGCGGGGCGCATAGAGAGTAGCTCCACTATTTTTTAAAAAAAAGGGTACTCGGTACAGTGTATCCAAGGGATTTGACCCAGATATTATAAGTATTTCCCAATTTCCAGAAACACTTGTAAAACTTTCTAAGAAGCGTATAAGAGGGTCGATTTGAAGACTATAGTACCCATATCTTCCAATGCTTCTAAAAAAATGTAAAGTTCCCCAATGATAAGGATTTGGATTAGGTGATAAAGATCCGTCTTTATACCAAAAATGAGTATGAGCTGAATCAATTTTTGTTGCTTGCTGCACACTCCAAAACATCATAGGGTCAGTGTAGAGCACTTCTATTGGTTGCGCAGGTCTATTCTTGATGTACAATCCAGAATCACTAAAATCATCATAAAACAAAGCAAAAGTGACTCCTCCACCTACTGCGAGCGGAGTTGTGATACCAGCATCAAATATTCTTGTACTTAAGGTAGTATCCCCTTGATACGGAGCTTCATTGAGCCATCGACTAGGAGCTTTATTGTAAAGTTCCCGTGAAGTAGAATAACTCAATGAAGATGAGGCGTTCTCTTCAAAATGCAAATGCGGATTGGAGGAATTACCTGAGCTTTCTGCAAGCCCAAGAATTTCTCCTTGGCGTACCGTTTCACCAAGCTTTACCGCAACTGAGTTTCGCTTTAAGTGAAAATATGCATGATATGTCGAATCATTTACCTCCACAATCACATAGTTCGATGGGCTCATGGAAGGGAACACGATATTTCTATCTGGATTTCCATCTCCAACAGCAACCACAGTGCCTGCGCTTGCGGCTATTACAATCATAATGTCACGAAAATGCCGCTTCGCAAAATCGTATCCTCCATGATTGAATGTTGGCGTGTCATATGTCCATGCAAGTGTATCCACATAACCATAATCATCAGTTAACGCACTAGGAGCCGTATTTCTGTCTCTGTAATTTTGAAACATAACACTATTTTTTCCTTGTGGCCCTGCGACTTGAAATTGTGTGGGATGCAAAAGTATGGGCAGTCTTGATTGTGCGTTTGAAAGATGAGTAATCTTTTTATTCTTTGCAATCATGTTTTTTCCAGCGGTGATAGCGGCAGAAATCGCTGCTCTCTCACTAGGAGTAATACATTGATTAAACATCACCCCACTCACTCGCCCATTTTCAGGAGAGGGTAAAGGGGGATCTGGTACATTTTGTCCATAAAGAGAAAAAGAAATTAAGAAACCAAAAAAAACCAAAAAAATTACGCGCTTAATCATTTTATCCTCCTTTTATTTAGGTTGAAATTACGGTTGCAATGTACAACTTGTATCGTAAATTATCAAATACTAGCAGAATACTTTTTAATTAGTAAAAAGTATTTTGCCTTAATTAAGAACTTAAAAAACGACCCTTATCTTCCTTTTTTAATATTATAAATTTCTTTAAATTAAAGACGAAGCAGTTACAACAGAGGAACTGAATCTAAGTATAATTTTAACTGTGGTTTTTTCGCTTTTTATCTTCAATATTGAAGTGAAGTAGAAATTAAGAGAGTTAAAATAAAATTAAAGAAAAAAAATCAGATTATCCTCTCACAAAACATGTAAACATCAGTTTTTTCCTTGTCAAGGAAAAAGAAATATAAGAAACAAGTGATAGTGTTGAAAATGTGTCAAATTTTTTTAAAATAACTTCAGGTAATCAGATTAAAAAGAGTTTAAAAATTTAGCAAAAGAAGAAAGAAATGTGCTCACTGACTTCATAAGATTGCGTAAGATGACTAGACTTTTTTTTCCAATAGACTAAGATATATACACTTGCGGGTATAGTATAGTGGCTATTATGCGACTCTTCCAAGGTTGAGAGGCGGGTTCGATTCCCGCTACCCGCTCCAAAATACTCCTGTTGTGGGAGTTTTTTTTGAGAAAATGCTTGACTTAATTTTTAAATTAATATAAAATTTAAAAATAGGAGGTTTTTTTTCATGGTTTTGTTCTTTACTGTTCTTTTATTTCCTTCTGTTTTTGATTAATGGAAGATGCTTTGTTTAGTTATGTTGAGAGACCGCTCTTTCATATTGATTGAGCGGTTTTTTTTACACTTTCATAACCAAATGATGTGCTACTAATTTAGTTTGCCACTATGTGTTTTTTTCCATTTTTCTATTTTTGCATGATTTCCTGAAAGTAACACATCTGGCACTTTTAATGATTTTCCACCAATTTTAATTTTTTCAGGTCGTGTAAATTGTGGAGCTTCAAAAAATCCATGTTGACTTTCTGTGGTAAGTGAATCCGCATTCCCTAGTGTTCCGGGAAGTAGTCTACATATTGCATCTATTACTATTCCTGCGGGAAGTTCACCACCAGACACCACACACTCACCAATACGCCATTTTTCATCACACATTGTTTCAATTCTCGCATCAATACCCTCATAACGTCCGCATATCATTATTATATTGCTAATTCTTTTTGAAATAATTTCTTCAGCAGACTTTTGTGAAAAAGATTTTCCCGCAGGAGAGAATGAGATAAGAAGTGTACGATGACGAGCTCGTGAAAGTTTAGACCAAGGATTTAATGTAGGGTTAATTTTTTTTCCAATTGCAGAAATTGCATCACGTAGTGGTTCCGGTGAAAAAAGCATTCCTGGCGCTCCTCCAAAAATACGACCGTCGACACGCTTGGTTGGTGATTGAGAATAACTTCTTAAATCTATAATTTCACAACGAGCTGGACCTTGCAGAGCGCGGCGAATAACACCTTCTTTATGAAAGTTCTTAACTAATTGAGGAAAGATGGTAATGACCCAAAAAGTTATTTTAGATTTTTTCTTTTCTAGCATATCAATACCATAGCGACTCCTTTGCCGTCATGCTAGAGCGTTGAAAACGAAATTAGAAAAATCGTACTATGCAATTTTGAATACATGCATCACTATTTGAAAAATATATTAACCTTGCTTGTTGTAAGCTCTTTAACTTTTTCACCACTCTGTGCCTTGGCACAAACAGAATACAGCCTTCGTTTCGTTGAAGTTTCAGTGAGTGGGACTCAGTCTACTGAGTGGGTTGAAATACGAAATGATGGTCTACCTTTAAATCTAGAGGGAGTACGTTTTGTTGAGGGAGGAAGTAGCCATGGACTCAAATCTTCTTCAGGCACTTGGGAGATTCCTACTGGAGGGACAGCAGTAATTGTAAATGATGAAGGTGCTTTTAAAAAGAAATATCCTGCACTTCCACCCACTTGTATCATTCTTGATTCAAGTTGGACAACTTTAGTTGGAAGAGGGGGTTTTGAATTAAAAAGAGGCGATGAAGTGCTTGCTCGAGGTGATCAACCTATTCTCGCCAAAGGCCAACATGTGTGGTGGGGAAGTGACGGGTGGGCATTCTCAACCACTGAAAATCCATGCGAGTGGCCTCATACAATACCTCCTCCACCTCCGCCACGAAAACTTGAGGATTTAATGGGATTAAAAATATCGGAATTATATCCCTACCCATCGAGTAAGTCCTCGCCTCCTGAAGAGGAGTGGATAGAAATTTTTAACGGCGGCCCGCGTGTATTTTTGGATGGTGTATGGATGCGAGATGCAAGTGGTACACAAAAAAACTTAACAGGAAATGTTTTGGAATCCGGAAATTATCTCTTGTTAAGAGGTAAAGAAATTGGTTTTTCACTAAATAATGGTGGCGATAGAATTACATTAGGGGTGGGAGATAATGAGAATGAAGAAATTATTGACGAAGTTGAATATGGAGATGCTGAGCGTGCGCACAGCTATGCGAGAGAGAGTGCAGGTGGATGGCGTTGGACAGTAACTCCTACTCCCGGAAGTGAAAATAGATTTGTTCTTATGAACGTTCCTCCTCGTCCTAAATTAAAGACATCAGCAAAACTTTTAATGATAAATGAGGAAATTGTTCTTGATGGCAGCGGATCAACGGATGGAGATAATGATGAACTGCGTTATCGTTGGGATATGGGGGACGGAAGAAAAACTGAAGGGAGTATTGTACGACACTCCTATAAACAAGCCGGCATTTTTACTGTTACATTATTTGTTAGTGATGGAAAAGAAGAAAAATCCATCTCCCAAAAAATTACGGTACGTGGCTTAACTGAAAATAAAAATATTGTCTCTCAGTCTCAAAAAAAAGCTCATCAGTCATGGCCCACATTTGATGAAATATTCCCAAAAGTAAAATTACCTAAGCCACCTCAACGTAAAGAGGAAAAAAAGGAAGATGTAATAAAAGTACAACTCGTAGTAATGCCTGGTATTTTAGCTCCATTAACAGTGCTTGTAAGAGTTATGGAAGGTGATGACGCAGGTTTTGTAAAGGTAGTAAGGTTGCGTAAAGGTTCATTGCCTGCATTACACTTAGGAAGTGTATGGGAAATTCCTGTTAATCGAAAGCAGTGGGAACTTGATGAATGGCGCGTGAGTTCAAATCGAGGTTGGAAGTTAGTTGATTCTGAAAAAATAGAAATTCCATTACCAATCTCAATTGAGGATGCTGCTGCCTATAGTGGTCAACATGTTCTCCTTGAAGGAGTATATATAAAAAGAAAAAGCCAACATTGGCTAGATGATGGCACAGGGGAAATAAATTTAAATGGAAAAATTACGGAAATTACTGATGGAATGAAAATTAGAGTACCGGTCTGGATACAATGGAAAAGTGGTAATCTGATCGCGCATGTGAGCAGGCAAAAAATTGATTATGTAGTTGAAAATAAAAAAGTTATGGAAAAAGAATTTCAAAAGGATGAAATAAAAAATGATGTAAAAAGACGATGGTGGGAATGGTTTTAGGACTGTGGTATCATGTCTCAATGTATCGGATTTGGGCATTGAGGCATGGTAATGTGGAAAATCCAGAGCATGTAATTTATGGCAGGTTGCCTGGTTTTAATCTAAGTGAGCTTGGAAAAAAAGAAGCTTATGCAGCAGCAAAATTTTTATCTGATAAAGTCGACAACAATATTCCGTTACGGACCTCTCCACTTTTAAGAGCTTTAGCTACCGCTGATGTACTCATTAGTTTCACGAGTCAATCTATAATTACTGATGAGAGACTCGCTGAGGTGTGGCAACCTATTTTACAAGGTCGACCTGAGGAAAAGTATGATACATGGCTTCGTGAGCAACTATATGCTGATGTACGGTTAAGAAATGAGACTTTTACTTCACAAAAGTTTCGTATGCGAAAATTAGTAAATGAGGTAGTCTCTAAATATAGAGAGCAAGTGTTTATTAGTCATCAGGATCCACTGCAGGCGTTAATTGGTACTTTAACAAATATTTCAGATGATGAAGCAAATAATTTACCTCTTGCAACATGTGGAATTTATTTACTTGAGTCGAAAGATTTACAGCGATGGAGCGCTGAATATGTTTTTGAGCCAAAAATTACAGATAATTTTTAAAAAATATTGATTTAGTTAAAAATTGATTTACATTCATTGTACTTTGAGGTAATGTTTCCTCATCAAAAATTTTTAAAAATGGAGGGATTATGACTTTAAAATTTGAAACTGGTGTGCGTCATACAGCCACGCAACCTCGAATAACTCTAGTTACTGACTATTACGGAGAACACAATCCTCCGCCTGATCATCATATTGGGGTACTTGCCCTAAAATGTAAGATTACTTTACCTCGTCTTGCACGAAAAATAGAAAAATATTTGGATAAATATAATGTGTCTAAACATGCGATATGGCGTTATTTGGGATATGATCCGAGTATAAATAAGATAATTCCTGCGCTTACTAAAAATGAGTTGTGCAAGTTTGCTTCTATTTCAAAAAAAGAAAAAAAAATTGTTCTTACTTTTAAAAAACGATTTGTTGGTGCGGTTACATTTATCATATTCCGATTTTAAAGTTGATCGGGGAAATGGAGATTTTTTGTAATAGTTAAAAACCTGCGCGTGCAGGTTTTTAGTGTATGAACTGTGGATAACAATTATGGGAGAGTTTATTTCTTGACTAACACCATAAAATAATTTATTCTCGATCTGCAAGTTCCGAGCTGGTGCCGATGCACTTATTGCATAACGACCAACATGTTTGGCACGAATTTTTGTTTCGTCGCGATCGGGGCAAGTCCCGACAGCTGGGTTAAACGCTGTTTGCTCGTTGACAATCGAATAGTGACTCTTTGCTTGAATGTTTTGTCTCTCGAGACAAAATTAATTCTTTTGAAAACTCAACTAGACCCAAGATGTTCAATAGTGCTTGGTGGAATCGACTATTAAAACTCGAACCACTTTTTTGAGAGTTTGATCCTGGCTCAGGATGAACGCTGGCGGCGTGGCTGAGGCATGCAAGTCGAACGATTCATACATGTAGCAATATAGGTGTGGAAAGTGGCAAACGGGTGAGTAACACATTGGTAACCTACCCCGCACACGCGAACAACGTTGCGAAAGCGACGCTAATACGCGATGGTCTGATTTGGTGAAACTCCTTATCAGTAAAGCTCAGGCGGTGCGGGAGGGGCCTATGGCCCATCAGGTAGTTGGTAGGGTAATGGCCTACCAAGCCTACGACGGGTAGCGGGTGTGAGAGCATGACCCGCCTCACTGGGACTGAGACACTGCCCAGACTCCTACGGGAGGCTGCAGTCGCGAATTTTCCTCAATGGCCGCAAGGCTGAAGGAGCGACGCCGCGTGCAGGAAGAAGGCCTTCGGGTCGTAAACTGCTTTTATTAGGGAAGAACTCTGACGGTACCTAATGAATAAGACACTGCTAACTTCGTGCCAGCAGCAGCGGTAATACGAAGGTGTCAAGCGTTATCCGGATTTATTGGGCGTAAAGCGTCCGCAGGTGGTTTCGCAAGCGGGATGTTAAATTCCGGGGCTCAACCCCGGAGCCGCGTCCCGAACTGCGATTCTCGAGGGTGGAAGAGGCGAGTGGAATTGTCGGTGTAGTAGTAAAATGCGTTAATATCGACAGGAACACCAACTGCGTAGGCAACTCGCTGGAACACTCCTGACACTCATGGACGAAAGCGTGGGTAGCGAATGGGATTAGATACCCCAGTAGTCCACGCTGTAAACGATGTGCACTGAGCATTGGCAGTATCGACCCTGCCAGTGCTGTCAACCTAAGGTAACCCCTTAAGTGCACCGCCTGGGGAGTACGGTCGCAAGACTAAAACTCAAAGGAATTGACGGGAACCCGCACAAGCGGTGGAGCATGTGGTTTAATTCGACGGTAAGCGAGGAACCTCACCAAGGCTTGACATGTCGCGAATCCCCTAGAAACAGGGGAGTGCCCGTAAGGGAGCGCGAACACAGGTGCTGCATGGTTGTCGTCAGCTCGTGTCGTGAGATGTCGGGTTAAGTCCTTTAACGAGCGCAACCCTCGTCCCGTGTTACTTTTCACGGGAGACTGCCCCGGTTAACGGGGAGGAAGGCGGGGATGACGTCAAATCAGCATGGCTCTTACGCCTTGGGCGACACACGTGCTACAATGGTCAGGACAATGGGCTGCCAACCCGCGAGGGGGAGCCAATCCCATCAAACCTGATCTCAGTTCGGATTGGAGTCTGCAATTCGACTCCATGAAGCTGGAATCGCTAGTAACCGCGCATCAGAACGGTGCGGTGAATACGTTCTCGGGTTTTGTACACACTGCCCGTCAAGCCAAGAGAGTTGGGAGCACCCGAATCTCCACGTTCGTGGGGAGAAGGTGAGACCAATGATAGGGGCTAAGTCGTAACAAGGCATCCGTAGCGGAAGCTGTGGATGGATCACCTCCTTTCTAGGTAGCTAGAAAGTAGTCGACAACTTGGAGCCATTTTTACATAAAAATGTCCAATGATAAGTTGCATATGGTACGATACATCACCATGGTCGTTGTTTTCAGAGTAAAGAGTCACTACTTCGGTGGTTAACTAAAAACCCGCTATGATTGCGGGTTTTTTATTTCTGCTATTCTTACAGTATGAATGAATCACTAAGCATTCCTGATAAATTAATTGTTTCACAGCCTGAGGATTTTTTATCAGAGGAAGATAAGGGTCATGGATTATTTACAAAAAATGGTAACTCAATAAATTATGATTTTGCATACAAGAAATTGGGAGAGTTATTTAAGGGATTGGTAAAAAGTAACCCAGATTATGATACTTGTAGCAATAATTACACTTTCTTTAATGATATAGTCACGAGTATTGATGGAAAGTATTCCGCTCCACATACGCAATCTGGATTTCATTTGGTATTACATGAAGTGGATATCAATGGCAAGAAATATAACATTTATCATACTGATATTAATAACAAAGGCGAAATAGTTAGCAAAGTAAAGCTTTCTCGCGTTTTTATACAGGAGATTGAAGAGTAGGATTTATAGGGGATATTAGGTAGAGGAGAGGCAGTTTCGAGCATGAGCATCTTAGTTATTCAAATATAATTTATGCCAGAACTAATGAAATAATTACATCATTTGAGACTCTTAAAAATAAACCTAAAAGAGGAAGGATCGTTTTTATAATTTATTACACCATGTGATTGATGCGACTGATTTGTTTACTCTTGGTAGCTTTAACGGCTTTATTATTATGAGAGGCTTCCACTTTAACCTCAGTTCTTTTGCCTGTCTCAATGATAAGAAATATGAATTAATGCTTCGTAACCATCTTAATCGAGAGGATTTCACCAAGCGAAAATGATAGCCCAGTAAAGAAGTCATATAAAGTAATGAAGAGAATCAATTTAGTTAGTAATAAAGATTACTATGATTCAAAAATAAATAAAATTTCAAAAAATTATAGCCGTTGCTATATATGCAGCATATTACTTACGTGACTACTCAAATGTTTATACTAAAGAAGTCTCAAGTAAATATAATATCCTCCAAGGTTTTAAGATGACCATCATCCTTCTTGATGATATTGAAAAAGACATCAAAGATGCTGAGCTTAACTTTTCCAAACCTCACAAAAATTTCAATCTCATTGTGCCACCTAATCCTCCTTCTGTTACTGGAGCTTCGTGTGTTACACCTAGTCTATCTTTTTTACTTAAACGCATACGTGCACTACGAATAAGAGGATATCCGTATTTATTACGTAATGCATCGGCCGCACACGCAATATTTTCTCGGCGTTCAAGGGTAAAACTACTTTCAAACAAAGATTGTTGTATGAAATGTGCGGGTGTCAGGTTGAAGAGACATACTCCACTTGCACGCCATTTTTTGTTGGGTCGCCACAATAAAGAAAATAACATGTCTATATGGGGAAGCAATTCAGCTTCAAACGCACTTGCACGAGGGAGTGGTGTATCAAGCCAATAGGTTTGAAAACTATTATCCTTCAACATTATTGCGACACGCGTAGTATTAAGATTATATTTACGAAGTTTCCACAATGCAGTTTCTAAATTCAACAGTAATTCTTGCTCAATAATATCGCGTGATTCTGTAGGTGAGTGAAATGTCCTCGTACGGGTCAAACTTTTTGGAATAGGTCCAGGACCACTGAGTACTTTCCATCGCGGTTCACCATTTAACTCTGCCCACAATTCTTGCGTAGGCTTTGTAAAATATTTTTTTATTTCAAATACACTCAGTTGGGCAAGTTCTCCGGCAGTAGTAATACCAAGGTGTGCAAGTTTATCGGCAAGGCGTGGGCCTATACCCCATAATTTTTCAACAGGCCAGTTTTGTAAATATGTTTTTTCTTCGCAAGGCGCGATTACGGTATAACCGTTTGGCTTCTGCCAACGCGAGGCGACTTTTGCAAGTACTTTCGTAGAGGCAATACCAACTGAAAAAGTTATACCGAGTTCGTTTTGTACAGACTCTTTAATTAGTTTTCCCAATTCTTCGTAATTGCGCCTATGACATCGGTCAAAACCTGTCATATCTGCAAAGATTTCATCTATTGAATAATGTTCAACGGGCCACACATAATTACTTACAATATTTACAAGTTTACGAGAGTATTCTTCATATGCAACGTAATTTCCAGGTAAAAAAATAAGATCAGGGCATATCTTTTTTGCATCCCATGGAGTGACACCGCGGCTTATCCCTAATATTTTCGCCTCTTTTGAGGCTGATGTAATCACCCCGCGTTCTTGCCCAGTAATCACTGGTTTTCCACGTAAATATGGGTTTAATGCTTGCTCAACCGAAGCAAAGAATCCATCTCCATCGATATGTAAGATACAGCGATTCCATGGCATAGTGTTCGGTATTCGTTCGGTATATTTATACACCTCTTTTTTATCTTTGCAAATAAAGAAAGACATTTGTAAATATAAAAAAAATATGTAATATTGAGTCTTCAACCGATATAATCAATTCAATGGAGGAAAAATGAAAAAAAATAATGAATTTCTTTTTCAATTAGGATGGAACCTAAAAAAATTTAGAACAGAAAATGGAGAAACAATCTTTGCATATATGTGCAAAGAAATGGTAAGACCTCGTCGACGATCTACTGATCCACAATGGATTGGGGATCAAATAGTTTCAATGATGAATATACTAAATGGTAACACAGATATAAATATTATAACTCATCAGATTAAAATTATTCTCGATTGTCGGATGTGGGCTAAAGAAAAAAATAATATCGCGCTTGTTAAGTCGTTCCTATGGATGAAGGAGATCCTTCCTTCATGTGACGAAGCAAGAACGATAATTAAAGTAGAAAATCTTCCGCCTCAAAACTATATTACCCATGAATTCAGCGCAGATGGAATAGTCGCTGTAAAATATGATGGAAAAAAAGTTTTTAAGGAAATAGTCCCATTAGATTGCACAAAAGCAACAGTGATTGGATACATAAATATCAATTCAACAAAGACAGCTTGATAAGCTGTCTTTTAATTTAATGTCCAATCTTTACCATTCTTTACTTGAGTATCTTTAGTAGTATCAGGTAATGATGAATGAGAAGATTTACTATTTCTCCCTCTGTAATTTTTAGCAAAATTTCTAGAGTATCGGTGTGTAGCTCTTTGTGATGAAAATCCTTCACCTGGTTGAGAGATATCAGTTTTTATAAAATTATCTTTCATTAAATAATAATCTATCCCCATTGCCTTCGCTTGATCAATTTTAGGGCGTACTCCTGCTTTAAGTTCAGGTAACTTTGGTACACGCGATTGTGGTATAGAACTACGTAAAAGTTTTTCTATAGCTGCTATTTCTTTTGTTTGACTTGGCTCTGCAAAAGTGATTGCTCTTCCATTCTTTCCTGCACGCCCAGTGCGACCAATGCGATGTATATAATCATCTGCATGTTCAGGGATATCATAATTTACTACCAACTCAACATCATTTATATCGATACCACGTGCAGCAATATCAGTTGCTATTAATACACGAACAATCCCATTTTTAAATTCATGTAAAGCCTTTTTTCTTTGGCTGAGTGTTCTGTCAGAGTGAATTTCAGATGCTGAATATCCCATAATATTTACTTGTCGCGCGATCCGACGCGTTCCATATTTCGTTCGTACAAATACTATGCACCTACCGGGAATTGTTGAAAGAAGATGATCAAGTAATCTAATTTTATTTCCAGGACTTACAATATACATTTCTTGTGAAACAGTTGCTGCCGCTGTCCCTGGTCTCTCAATTTCAATTCTTAATGGTTTTTTCATGAATTGAGCACCTAATGAAGCGACCGCAGAAGGCATTGTTGCTGAAAATAACATTGTTTGTCTTTCAGTGGGTGTGTTTTCTAGTATCGTCTTTATTTGTGGTAAAAAACCCATATCTAGCATACGATCTGCTTCATCTAAAATTAGAACCCTAATATGGGAAAGTGTAAGAGATTTTTGCTCAAGATGATCAATAATTCGTCCTGGGGTGCCAATGATGATATGTGGTTTTCTCTCTAGCATTTTTAATTGTGTAAACATTGAGGCGCCACCAATGAGCACTGCGGTACGGACTCCAATTCCTGATGCAAACTTTTTAATATTTTCATCAACTTGTAATGCCAGTTCTCTCGTAGGTAAGACTACTAATCCTTGGCCTCCATTACTTGCTAGTCTTTGAATCATTGGCACTCCAAATGCAAGTGTTTTTCCTGTACCGGTTTGTGCGATTCCAACAAGGTCATTCCCTGATAAGGCAACAGGTATAGCATCTCTTTGAATTGGAGTTGGTGTCACGTATCCAGCAGTGTGCAATGCATCAAGTAATTTTTGTGCAATACCAAGATTGGAGAATAGAGTTGTTGGAGTCTCAGCAGAAAATATTGAAGTAGTCACAGTTAAGTTTTTTTATTTTGATAGTCTGAATTTCCTTTTACATAAGAAGCAACTTTTGATTTATAGTAATTTTGTAAGAGGAATTTGCCTTAAATTAAGGCTTTTAAACCATACCTTTTTTGTTACTTAAGTCAATTCCTTTTGATGGTTTGAAATTAAAATTGTATACTTGAGAGTAATATTATTAATTAAAACCCCTTATGCTCACACAATGCACCCAATGTTCAATTCATGAGAAGAAAATTGAATTTCAAAAACATAGTAAGCGTTGGCTTGGTCTTTTTGCTCTCTTAATCACTTCTTTATCAACTGCAGCATTCGCACAAGGAAGTGTATTTATCGCCCAAGCCCAAATGCGTACAAGTGAGGCTCAAAAAACCGCTGAAATAAATGCTACTACCGCTGCCTCTGTGCAAAATACGGTAGTTTCTTTAGAAAGAAAACTCGATAGTATTGAAAAGCGCTATGAAGAATTAAATCTAGAAATAAATAAGCTTCGTGAAATTCAAAAGGCGCATCAAGAGCTTATTGTGGCATCGTATAATGTTCTCGCTCGATCAAATACTACAAGCTCGAATACAAATTCCGCGCTTGAATCATTGAAAAGCAAGGGTATAGTTTTTGATGAGGGACTACTCCAATCAGATAAGCTGATTATCTCACGAGATGGAGAGCTTCCACAGCCTCTTTCTCCTAAACCAATAGGAATATTCGCTCCAGGCTTGAATAAGCCCGCTCCTCGTACTACTCGATAAGTTTTAATGTGTAAGAAAAAAACCTGCAAGAATGCAGGTTTTTTAGATAGTCTGTGTGTGGGCGCACCAAGAGTTGAACTTGGGACCTCGTCATTATCAGTGACGCGCTCTAACCGACTGAGCTATGCGCCCATACACAGACCGTCCTTCAAGGAAAGATACCTATTTTACAGCAGAGAGCAAGAGGGAGGTGTTAATTCTATTCCCAAGTGCTAGAATATTGATATGTTTGAAACGTTTTTAATTGCTTTAGTTTGCGCTATTTTAGGTTGTCTTGTGGGTTACTTTTATGGAAAAGGGATAAGTGTAGAAAAACTGCACGTTGCCGAAAAAATCATCGCAGGCTTAGAAGCACAGTTGAAGTCATTACAAGAGTCATATGAATCAAGGATACGTGATGCACAAATCACTGCAGAACAAGTAGGGACGACTTTTAAAGCCGCAGCAGCGACTGTTCTTGAGCAAAATGCACGACAGTATCATGAGTCTGCACAAAAAGACTTAAAGCAAGTCACCACTGAGGTTGGGGGAGAAATGGAGCTCAAACGTCAAGCAATTGAGAGGACTATGCATGAGTTACGAGAGCAATTAAAAAATGCAACAGATCGAATACATAAATTTGAAGAAGAACGGGCAGGAACATATCAACAAATTATTGAAAGGCTACATGGTCTGAAGCTACAAGAAGATAAATTAATTGATGAGACAAAGGCTCTGCGAGCATCATTGTCTTCAAGTAATTCTGTTCGAGGAAGGTGGGGCGAATTAGTTCTAAAAAATATTCTTCAACAAAGTCAACTCGTCGAAGGAATTGATTTTTTTGAGCAAACTTCTTCAAGCAATGAAGATGGTAATCAACTTAGACCTGATTTTCTGGTACGTTTGCCTCATGCGCATGCACAACTTGCTATTGATGCAAAGGCGCCTTTTTTTGAGGCATTTGCTGATGCATCAGATAATCCCGATCCTCAAGCGCGTAAAATCGCATATGAAAATCTTGCACGCAGAGTGAGGGAGCGTGTAACTAATCTTGCAGGTAAAGGGTATGATAAATCAATAAAAGATTCACTACCTTATGTAGTGATGTTTATACCAAGTGAAGCAGCTTTCCGTGCTGTGTTTGATGCTGACAAAGAACTGTTCCAGTGGGCAGCAGAAAAAAAGATCATGATCACAAGCCCGGTAACCATTATGCCACTTCTGCTTTTGGTGGGTCATTTAGGGAAACAGTTTCAACAAGCAGCTGAAGTAAAAGACATTTTGGACAAAATTAATACTTTTTATGAAAGAGTTTCAAAGTTTATAGAACGTCTCGGTAAGGTGCAGGATGGATTACAAAAAACGGTAAAGTCGTGGAATGAAGTAGTTGATATTTCCTGGAACGGAACTCAAGGGGTTTCTCGATCTGTAGAAAAATTAAATGGTCTGCGTGCAAAACTTAGTACCCCAGCCGAGCTTCCAATAATTGAATATATGCCAAGAGAAATTAGTGCTTCTGAAACAGGAAACAAGACGTAATGGAAAAGACTATTAAGTATGCTATAATAAAAAGTAGCTTTAACAAAAAAAGTATATGAAAAAACATTTATTTTTGCACATTGCTCTCTCTCTTTTACTTGTGGGTTGCGGTAGTGCAACTTCAACACAAGTAGGTACTTCTTCATCAGTTACCCCTGCGCCAGATACCTCTGTGGTATGTGCTCAAGTTATTACACCTGCTAAAAATGAAAAGACTGGAGAGATTAAAGATTTCCCAACTCCGTGTGATGTTCCTGCCGGATGGGTTGTGATACCTCCTACTTCTACGGAAGCTCCCTCAAAAGAGGGATCCACTACAGCAATGACATTACCTATTTCTCCGAGTGATTCTCGAGTCACATGGCAGGGTACTAAGCCAGGTGGTAAGCACTTTGGGATTTTCCCTCTTAAGGAAGGAATGTTTGAGTTGAATAGTGCGGGAGAGCTTTCTGGAGGAAAGTTAATTTTAGATATGAAAAACCTGACTGCTGAAATATCAGCAGTTGAAAATCATTTGAAGAATAGTGATTTCTTTGATGTAGAAAAATTTCCAGAAGCATTATTTGTAGCCCGCAGTATTCGAAAGAATAATGATCAATATGTAATTAATGGAGATTTAACAATAAAAGACGTCACTCGACCTGTGATTCTCAATGCAACAGTTACTTCAGATACTACAAAAGTAACTCTCATTTCTTCATATACACTTGATAGAACTCAGTGGGGAATTAATTTCAAGTCAAAAAATATTTTCAAGAATCTAGGTGACTCATTTATTGATGACCAAGTACCTCTTACTTTCACTTTGGTAGCAAGAAAATAAATGAAATAAGATAAATAAACACACGGTCGCCAATGGCGACCGTGTGTTTTGTAATCAAAAAGCTATGCTTTTAAGTTTTGGTCTCCTTTCTTCCAATTTACTGCGCAAAGCCCACCACTTTTTAATGCAGCAAGAACACGCAATACCTCTTCCACGCTTCTTCCGACATTTAAATCATGGACAACTTCATATCGAAGAATCCCATCTGGATCAATAATAAAGAGACCGCGAAGTGCAATACCTTCTTCTTCAATAAGGACTCCATAGTTATTACAAACTTCTTTTGTCAAATCAGAAAGAAGAGGATATGCGATCGGACCAATTTCTTTACTCCATGCACGATGTGCGTGTTTGCTGTCTACTGAACAGCCAAGTACTACTGCATTTTCCTTTTCAAATTCTCCGATTGCATCACTAAAAGCTGTAACTTCTGTGGGGCAGACAAAGGTGAAGTCCAAGGGCCAAAAAAAGAATACTACCCATTTTCCTCTATAGTCTTTTAATGAAATTTTAATAAATTCATCCTTATAAAACGCATCAAGAGTGAAATCTGGAGCTAGCTTACCCACTTTTGCAGTTGGGTAGAATTCTTCTGGTGCTGGCATTTCAAAAATTTCTTTTTCCATTTATATTTAGCTTCAACTAGTAAATGAGGTTTTCCTCTCTTTCACTTTAGCGTGTACTTTATATACTGGCTAGTACGTTGATTTATGTTAAGTTTATCACTTTAACACTAGCCAAGAAAGCATGTACATGTCATGCTATACTCATGTCAGGAAATCTTTATGAAGATTTTAAGTTAATGTTTTGCCCATATTGGGAAAAAGTTTGGGATGAATTATTATCAAAAGCAAGGGCGCCACTTTTGTTTGAACCAATTCGTAAATTAGCCTCAGAAGGAAAACGCCTTCGGCCATATTTAGTTTGGATTGGTGCTGGATTAACAGGGAAAAGGGATAAAGAATCAGCTTTGCGCTTAGGTATAGCGGTTGAAATGGTACATACCTTCGCCCTTGTTCACGATGATATTATTGATCGTAGTGAGACGCGTCGCCATAAGCCAACAGTGCATCGCTGGTTTGAAAAAAAATTTAAAAAAGATAATCACTTCGGTGTTTCAGCAGCTCTGCTTGCGGGAGATGCACTTTTAGCAGCTGCATTTGATTACTTCTATCGATGGCAGAATCGACATGGGTGGCCAATACAAGTTGAAAGTGTTTTTCATCTTTTAATAAGTGAAGTTATTGCAGGGGAGTATGTTGAACACGAACTTACCGCAGGAAAAAGGAAGCTAGATGAAAATATTCTCCGTGAAATTGCTTCGTTAAAATCTGGCCGCTATACTATGCGTCGACCACTCGAACTAGGCTTAGCATTAGGAGGAGTTCTACAGGATCCTCTCAGCACATTTGCTGAACTTGCTGGTATTGCATTCCAAGTTCAAGATGATGTGCTCGGTATAATTGGCGACTCTTCAGTGACGGGGAAATCATCACTGTCTGATATTCTTGAAAGAAAGCGTACAATGGTGTTGCATTTTGCGCTTACAAGGCTCACAAGAGATGAAAAAAAAATTGTCAAAGAGTGGTATGCATCCGATTCTAAAAAAATACAGGAAGCAAAAAAAATTCGTAAAATAATTTCAGAGTCAGGTGCGCCAGAATTCACTTGGGAATATGCTGAAAAATTGTTTCAGGAGTCAATCAAAGAATTAAGAAAGGCCAGAGTTTCAACTTCGCAGCGTCAAGAGCTTGAAGGTCTGATTTCTATGTTATCACGTCGCAAATCATAACTATATGAATGTTCATCATCCTGCATGGTTTAAAAGTAAAATGAGAAATGCTGGTACTTCTTTTTTTTGGGCAAGTTTTTTTCTTCCGTTTAAGATACGTAAGGAAGTTGCACTTCTGTATCGTTTTTTTAGACTACTCGATGATTGTGCAGATGAATTTCCTGAGACAGGTGCAATATTAATTCCCCATGTGCGTACATGGCTCTTAGGTCAAAGGCTTGATATGCCATTTGAACATAGCTTTTGGAATGATGTTAAGAAAATAATAAATTCAAAAAATTTGCCCTTAGAACCCTTTGTTTTATATTGTGATGCACAACTACGCGAAGTACACAAGGAGTGGCCAAAAAATTTAGATGAGTTTTTTCAATACTGCTATGGGGTCGCAGGCACTGTTGGAGAGGTGATGGCGTATCTTTTGAAGTTTAAAAATCAAGATGCATTATCATCTGCGCGCGCACTTGGTGAGGCAATGCAAATTACTAACATTTTACGTGATATGCCAGCTGATAGACGCGCACATCGATTTTATATTCCACCATCATTACAAAATAAAGAAGGATATAAATTCCTAATACAGAATGCGCGAAAATTATATATAAGGGGTAAGTCAGGAATTCGAAGTCTTGAAAATGGTCAACTCTCAGTGTACATTGCCGCAGAACTCTATGAAGCAATTTTAGATAAAGTAGTTACTCAAATGCATGTTCCAGAATATCCTCGAGTATTTACATCTCGAACTGAAAAGTCACTCATTATTGCAAAGACAGTAGGGAAACATTTTCGAATTTCAATATAAAAAAATCACTCTCACACAGGTGTGAGAGTGATTGTGCCGGGTGCGTGAATCGAACACGCGACGCCATGCTCTTCAGGCATGCGCTCTACCACTGAGCTAACCCGGCATGTTTACTGATAGTAGAGAGAAATTTTTGATTCGTCAAAATATCACTGTAAATTTAAACTTTGTTCTCTTATTTTCTCAATTAATGTCTTTAAAGTAAGACATGAATATGCTGATTCAGTCCCTGCATTTTTTGAAAGTAATGTGTGAGCTTCTCTCCCCATTTCTTGGGCAAGAAACTCAAGTTTACGTCCACAATCCCCTCCCTTTCTTAAAATACGCTGCGCCTCATTGCAATGAGTTTCTAATCGGGTTAATTCCTCAGTTATATCTCCATTCATGAGGGTAAGTAGAAAACGGTCGATCGCCCTATCTTTTTCTTGAGTCGATATATCAAGATTTTTAATTTTTTTAGTTGCTTCTTTTTTTGATACTAAAATTTTTTTTGTAATTTCTTTTTTTGAACTTCGAGAAACTAATTCAAGAGTATTTTTAATTTCGATAATAATTTTTTTTAAAGCTTGACCAAGTACTTTCCCTTCTCGTTCTCTGTCTTGAGCAAGATTACGAATTGCATTTCTTAGCACACTTTTTGTATAGCTCTTGAAATGAGGCTCATGAAAATCATCAAGCACTCCAGGCAAATTGATAATGTCCCCAAAACGAGGAACTTCTAAATTGTGTGTAGTTGAAAGACTGCGCGCAATTTGTGCCCATTGTGAAAATGCCTGAGGATTTATTTTTGGGATTTCTTTATGAGGTGTATGCTCAAATGCTAACTCAATTGCTCCACGAAATATTCTATATTCAGATAAGAGCAGTTTTATATCTTGTTCTGTAAACCATCCCGGCTCCCCACGCACTGAGATTTTTAAATCTTTTGCATTTATTGACTTTATTATCACGCGACCCGCCGCACCTCGGGCCTCTCCAAATCCTGTCATAGAGTGTAGTAAACTCATGTGCATAGTGTACTTTTTTTGGGAGAGAGTAACAACTTAACAAAAAATAAAAATTAAGGCAGTGTAATTATATGAGAATAGTATTTATAGTCTGTTCATTTTTACTTGTGGGTTGTAGTAGCCAGATCACTCATTTACCTGAATGGATGTCACCTCAGCCAACAAACTCAGCACCAAAAAATTGTTCATGGAGACCATATATCAATAATGAAAAGGGTATTGGATGGTGGTATGCAGAATGTAAAGGTGATCAAAAAGTAACTTATGACATCATTGGGAACGCCGTTGTAGAAAAAAATGATGATGGAAGTGTAAGAAGATATGCCATGGATTTTTTTGAAGGTAATGCATTTGAACCTGTAACCACTCTTACTCAGCAGTTCCTTGAAGGAGAGAATACCCCTCTTCCGGGAAAGTGCACAGTTCGTCCTGTGGATTCTCCAAAGATTATTCCTGGAGCCTGGAGAATAGAGCCGTTTGATCCCAAAAATATTTTTTTGCAAGACGGCACATCCCCTTGTGGTACATGGGGAAGATTACGTGATGCGGAGACTTACTTTCTATTCCCACCTGGCGCAAAAAATAGATTTTTGTATGTAAGAGAGGGAGTGACAAGACCTTTTTTTGATCCTCTAACAATAAGAATGCGGCCTAGTTTTTAATACATAATGTTGTAGGGGGTGGCCAACGGGATTCGAACCCGTGATGAGGCTTTCACAGAGCCGCGTGTTACCCCTACACCATGGCCACCCCTCGCAACACTATTATAGTGTGTAAAAATAAAATAATTTTAAATCAAAATAAAAGCAAACTCAAATTGAGTTTGCTTTTATAAAAATAGCTTAGCGAGTCATGATTAAGATTGCAGTGCTAAGGGAGAAAAGGTTACCTGCAACAAACCATTTCCAAGCGATGAAAAGTCTATCATGTGAGAGACGACTTTTTGAGATTGAGTGCATCATAGAGTAATTAATGATGTAGACTAAGAATGTCTACTATGTATATATAATACACAATTTATTTTAGTTTGTCAATACTTTGAACAGTATATTGATGTATGTAAATAGGCAAAGTCTTTATTTTTCTTATTAAACCCGCCTCATTCATGTAGCGAATTTTTCCAAATATAGGCCGTTCAGGCCATGCTCTGTCATGAAGACCACCTATAGCCCATAGTGCTCCAACCCATCCATTTGGGTCACCACCATCTAATTCATAGATATCATTAAGTTGAATAGTGTAAGAGAGCGCTATCTCAGGATAAGGTGTCCATTCAAGTATTTTCTTTGCCCAATACATACGCATATACCCATGCATTTTTCCAGTAATTCGCATTTGATTTTGCGCGGCATTCCATGAGGCGTCATGTGTGAGCGCATTTTCTAATTGTTCAAGAGTATAAAGGTAAGGACGTTTATCTTTTTTATGCTTTGCCAATGTTTCACGAGCCCACATGTCACACCCTTTCAAGGATCGAAAGTGAGTTTCATAATGAACAAAATTATGTGCTAATTCTCTTCTTACCACCATCTCCTCTTGAAGAGCGTTAAAATCCTCTGTGGGTAAACTTTTCTTTGCCTCTTTAAGAACAGTTCGCGGAGATATGCAACCATGGTGTAAATAAGGACTCATACCAGAGAGTGCTTCTATACCAGGTTGATTGCGTTGTAGTGCATATCCTTTTCCATGTTGAAGAAATTTTTGTAATTGTGCTTTAGCTGAAGTTTCACCACCCTTTATTTCATCAACTAATCGTGCACGAGAAGAGGGTTTAATTTGTGCAATAATTGAGTGTAACGGTAATGTTAAATCTACTGCTAACGGGTCATAAAGTATATTTTTTACTTTAGGAAATATCACAGAGTGAGTAGTATATTCTTCTTTCATAAAATCATTTATTTGTGCACTTACTTTAGGGCGAAAGGTGTATGCAGCCCATTCTCGTTTAGGAGACGCATGAAGCACGGGGACTACAAGGTTACAATCAATTATTTCAAAATGTATATGTGAAATTTGCGCAGCATATTCACGCCAATTTCGACTCCATGAAGCATATCCCTCATCTGCAATGATAACGGCTGGGGAAAATTTCCGTATTGCGTGAACCCAAAGATCTTTTGTGAGTCCTGCGTATGCAAAAAAACTTATTTCTTCATGTGCTGCACGTTCATAAAGGTCTTTCCAGGATTGAATTATAAATCCCCACTCTCTTTCTGTTGCATGTTTCCAGCCTGTATCACCAAATGCTGCCACTACAAGGGGTAGATTGCGAGCACGTGCCCACTCTCTTGCCCTAAAGTACGCAGGATTATCATCAAAACGTAATGCTGATTGCATGCCATAGAGTACGCAGGTTCCCTTTTCAGATATTGGATGAATAATTGGAATACGAATACGTGAGCGATGTACACGTGAATCGATAAGGTAAACGTCATGCATAGGCATATCATATTGTATCTTGGCGATGTGCCAAGTCTTCGCTAGTCTATATTTATGCGCCCGTAGCTCAGATGGTAGAGCAGGGGACTTCTAAGCCCTTGGTCGTTGGTTCGAGTCCAGCCGGGCGCATGTACATTTGAATAAAAAATTTTACTAAAAATAAGAGGTGTTTTTCTAAAAATCAAAATAAAATAAGTTATAAATAAAATCTTTTTATGCAGAAGGATGATATTTTTTATACGAATCCTTTAAGTGTTTATCAGAAACATGTGTATATATCTGAGTGGTAGTGATAGAGGAATGACCGAGCATTGCTTGTACGGTGCGAATATCAGCCCCATTTGAAAGTAACGCTGTTGCAAAAGAATGCCGTAGTGTATGGGGAGTAATATCGCGTGGGATCCCTGACATGATGGCATATTTTGCGATGAGTCGTTGAATAGTACGTGGACTAAGATTACCATTATTACCTATCTCTCTACTTTTGACTGCTCTATCATGGCGAATGAATAAGGCAGGATTCAAGTCATTTCGTGCTGATATATATTTTTTCAGTTTTTCCCGCGCGTCTGAAGAAAGAAATACAAGCCTTAATTTTTTTCCTTTACCACGCACGGTAAATTCATCCTTATCCAAAGAAAGACTTTCTTTACGTAATGTAGCTAGTTCCGATACACGCAGCCCTGTAGAAAAAAATAATGCAAGCAATGCGCTATCGCGAAGTTGAGTAAGTGATGGGAAGTTTGGGTGTGATGTTGGTGCATTAAGGAGTCTTTGTAATTCATCACCCTCTAAATATTCAACTTGTCGTGCAGGAAGCTTTGGAAGCTCAACCATGTCCGCCGATAAGGCCTTGACTCCCTTTTTTGATAAATACTTTAAAAAAGATCGTAGTGCTATTAGATGAAATGATTGGGTAGACTTATCTAAATTAGCCTTTACGATACTGCTATTTCGATTTAACTCAATGCGATATTGACTTATAATTTCTGAGGTTAGAGTGCTAATTGTTGGATTGCTCACTCGTTTTGAAAGCCATGTATGAAATCGACTTAAATATAATCTATAATTGCGTATGGTATGCAAGCTTCTGTTTTTCTCTAATTCAAGATATACAAAATAATTCTCAATTGCTCTTAATAAACTCATATTAGTAGTATACAACGTATCTGAAACTTGCCTAAAATTAAATTTTGGGTAATTATATGAAAGTCTTAGCTACCCTTCTTACTACTTGGCCGTGGCTCGTGTGGGCACGAGGGATAACCTCGGCTCGGTGAAGGATTTAACAACCAACTCATGCTAGATAAAAAAGTAAAAGATAAAATAGTTGCAAAGTTTAAAACGCATCCAACCGATACTGGGTCTCCTGAAGTGCAAATTGCCATATTAACTGCTGAAATCGCAGATTTATCAGAACATTTGCTGAATCATAAAAAAGACTTCTCCTCACGAAGAGGACTTTTAAAGAAAGTAGGACAACGTCGCCGACTTTTACGATATCTAGAGAAAGAAAACCCTGAAAGTTTTGAGTCATTATGTGGACGATTGAAGTTAAAAGTCCGTCCTCTTGATTTAAAAGGTGCGGGCATTCCAGATGAAGCCGATTTGCTCGCGATAGAGCAAACGCAAAATTTAGAAGGCGATGAAGATACCAAGGAGTGATCCTTGGTATTTTGTAATTTTGTATATGGATGTACACGGTATGCACAGTGACCAAAGAGTAGGGATCTTTGTTGATGTATCAAACTTATATCATGCAGCTTTAAATTTATATAATGGACGCGCAAATTATGTTGAAATTCTAAAAGCAGCCTCAGCAGGGCGAAAGATTATACGGTCAATTGCATACGTAATTTCAAGTGAATCTAATGAGGAAAATACTTTTTTTAAATCTTTGTATGAGAGTGGATTTGAAGTAAAGATGAAGGACTTACAGGTATTTTCGAGCGGTGTGAAGAAAGGTGATTGGGATGTAGGTATCGCAATGGATTGTGTAAGAATTTCAGCTAAACTGGACGTAGTTGTTTTAGTTACGGGTGATGGTGACTATATTCCATTAGTTGATTATTTGAAAAATTCAGGGGTTAGAGTTGAATTGTTATCTTATGGAAAATCAACCTCTTCAAGATTGATAGAGGAAGTGGATTATTTTATGGATCTCGATAGTGATACGAAGCGATTTGTTTTTCGAATATCATCTGCAACTAAACTACAAAGAAATTTATCTGCACCCAGTATGCGTACGAGAAGAAGTATTACAAGACCATCGTCAGATTATTCCCAAAGATCAGTAAACCCTTCAATACGTAGACGAACGATTATAACTTAATTTCATTTAGATAAAGAAAAATGATCACTCATAAATTCTCTTACGATAACAAACATATTTTTTTTGAAACGGGTCGGCTGGCTAAACAAGCCCATGGATCTGTCCTTGTCACTTTAGGGGGTACAGTAGTGCTCGCAGCCGTTGTTCAAGCTGAGAAAGCAAAAGAAAATATTGATTTTTTTCCACTCACTGTGGAATTCGAGGAAAAAATGTATGCTGCCGGAAAAATTAAAGGCTCTCGTTTTATAAAGCGGGAAGGCCGTGCATCCGATGAAGCGATTATTTCTGCGCGTCTTATAGATAGATCAATCCGTCCTTTATTTCCTTTACAGGAAAGGAAAGAAGTACAAGTTGCAGTTTCTTGCCTTTCTTTTGATGGAGAAAATGATCCTGACATACTTGGTCTCATTGCAACATCGGCTGCGTTACACATTTCACCAATTAAATGGCACGGACCAATTGGGGCAAGTCGTGTAGCATCAGTGAATGGGAAAGTAGAAATTTATCCTACTTACGCACAAAGACTTAGTGCTCAGGCTGACGTGGTAATAAGTAGTCGTAATGATCAGCTTGTAATGATCGATTTAGAGGGTCATGAAGTACCAGAGGCTGAGATAATTTCCCTTTTGGAAAAAGGAATTTCTTATAATAATGAGTTAGAAATGGCATTAAAAGAGTTTGCTTTGAAATGTGGTGTGCAGAAAAGCAATACTGCTGAAAACCAAACCGATGATACTACGCCAACACTGCTACGACAAAAAGTTATCTCTGCGGTGCATCGTCACATTCATTTAGCGCTAGATCATAAAAGCAAAGAAAGTTACAGAAAAGGATATGCATTACTCGCAGAAGCAGTTGATACCGACTTAAAATTAGATTCTAATATTTCAGCTGAGGAAAGGGGAAAAGTACCGTCTTTATTGGAAGATGCATTAGATCATTGTATGAGAATTCGTTTTTTTGAAGAAAAAAAGAGAATCGACGGTAGATTAAGTGATGAGATCAGACCACTAGCAGTTGAGGTTGGCGTACTTCCTCGCGTGCATGGTTCTGGTCTCTTCACTCGTGGAGAAACACAGGTTCTTACAGTTGCGACGCTTGGTGCACCTGGAGACGAACAAATAATTGATTCGATGGAATCTGACAGTAAAAAAAGATATCTTCATCACTATAATTTCCCTGGTTTTTCTGTAGGTGAACCAAAACCAATGCGAGGACCTGGAAGAAGAGAGATTGGCCATGGTGCTTTAGCTGAGAAAGCTTTAGAGCCAGTAATTCCAACAAAAGAGGATTTTCCATATACTATCCGCTTAGTTTCTGAAGTTCTTGAGTCAAACGGTTCCTCTTCTCAAGCATCGGTGTGTGGGTCTACGCTTGCCTTAATGGATGCAGGTGTTCCTCTTGTGAGACCAGTTGCGGGGGTAGCAATGGGTTTATTAACTCACCCTGATTCAAGTGAAAAATGGGAGGTTATCACTGATATTCAGGGACTTGAAGATCATCTAGGAGATATGGACTTTAAAGTTGCAGGTTCTGAAGTTGGCGTGACTGCAATCCAGCTTGACATTAAATTGGGTGGAATACCTATTCAAGTTGCGAAAGATGCGCTCAAAAAAGCAAAAATTGCAAGGGAAAAAATTTTACAAGCTATGTTAGCTGTGTTACCTGCCCCTCGAGCTGAATTATCTCCATATGCACCACGAGTAAAACAAATAAAAATTAAGCCTGAAAAAATTAGAGAAGTAATAGGTACTGGAGGAAAGGTGATTAATGGAATAATATCTGCCACTGGCGCAACCTTAGACGTTGAAGATGACGGAAGTATTTTCATTACCTCACCTAGTGCCGAAGGAATGAACAAGGCAGTAGAGATGATTCAGAATATAGTCAGAGAGGTCGAAGTTGGAGCTGTGTATAACGGAAAAGTTACAAGATTGATGGATTTCGGAGCATTTGTTGAGGTATTACCTGGAAAAGAAGGGTTAGTACATGTGTCTGAAATTGATTGGCAAAGGGTAAATTTGCCATCAGATGTATTGAAGGTTGGTCAATCGGTAACTGTAAAAGCTATTGAAATTGATGGGCAAGGCAGATTAAATCTTTCAATTAAGCAATTATTGCCGAAACCTTCGAGAAATAGTAATTCTCGACAAGACCCTGAAAAGGTAGAAAGAAACAAGAATACAAAACGACTACCTTATGAATTTTAGTTATCTCTAGTTTATCCACATCCACTAGAAATTTAAGTAGATCATCTTTTTTAGTATGTAAAAGTAATTAAGGCATCCTTTTTTAAAAAAAGTTATCTTTTTATGCATTCAAAATTTAAATTTGTAATGTGACTTGCATAGATGTATACACTATGCTATACTTTTAAATGTTGGTACTTTAAAAACCAATCTTACATAAGAGTGGTCAAGAAAGACTTACTTACTCAGTCAAGACAAATTTTTGTCGCAACCGTTATTACGGGACTTGGTGGTAATAGCATCGTCTACACTTTTTGTATGAGGAGTCTGTAACTCTTTTCTTTGTGAAACAAATTGCATCCTTTTTGTATTCACGGGTTACAGGGTCCCCAAATTATGGGCCCCTACGCAGGTCAATTAAAACTTTTTGTACCTCGCATGGGGTCTTTTTCTTTTTTTGCCCACTTCTTGCCGAATATTTTTTCTTTACTATACTTCGTTTAGTATTATTAAATAAAACCTAATGTCTAATTACACTCTTAGTGATTCAAAATTTTTAAAGGAAATGGAAGGAGAGCTCCTTGATCTCTTAGCCGACTTGGATCATGAGTTAGATGAAAAAGATGAAGAAGACGGTATAAAAAGCATTTCTCGACATGATTTTGATGAGGATGAAGAAGATGAGTTTGGTGGATATGAAGAAGACAATAGTTCAGAAGAAGTTGCTGAACTAGAGGAGCAAAGAGAGAAAGTAAAAGAAGCATTACAAAGAATTAAGGATGGTACATATGGACTTTGTATTCACTGCGAAAAGCCAATAGATATTTCTAAATTAAGGTCCATGCCTGAACTTGATGAGTGTGGCTCATGCTAAAAAAAAGATTTGATTTATTTCTAAATAAGTATTATCTTCAAGTTGTTTTAATTTTTTTAATTTTGTTAGTTGTCGATAAAATAATTAAAATACGGTTACTAGAGTGTACGCACTGTGATATAATTATAAAGAATTCAGGATTTGCTTTCGGAATTTTAAGTGATTGGAACTTCAACACAACAGTTGCTTTTTCTTCATGGTTAGTAATTTGTATCTACTCAATGTATTATTGGTCACAATTTACAAAAAAATGGAAAATTGTTTTTTCAGGACTTATTTTTGGGGGGTTGGGAAATATTATTGATAGAATACGCTTTGGGCATGTTATTGATTACGTGCCTTTTTTTGGAGTATTTACTGCAAATATTGCAGATATAATTATTACCATTTCTGTTCTTATTGGAATTTTGTATTCTCAAGAGTTTATTCACCATATTAATCGACATCGCTTGCATATATAGCTTTTTCAAAAGAATGTTTATATATGTATGCAGCAACGCACTCAGCTGTTCGGTCAGGGTTTTCTGTAGAAAGTGTATTAGTTGAATGCCAATTAACTAAATCTCTTCCAGGTATATCTATTTCTGGTCTAGCATCTGGTCCAGCGCTTGAAGCACGTGAAAGAGTTCGTGGTGCATTGCGGAGTGCTGGATTTTCAGAGCTACTCATGAAAAACTTTGTTGTTAATTTAAGGCCAGCTGAGTTACCAAAAAGAGATTCGCATGTGGATGCGGCTATTTTTATGGCAATTGTACTTGCGGGAGGTTACTCTTCCAGCAAAGAGAAATTTGTGTACTTTGGTACTTTGGGACTTGATGGCTCGCTACAAGGAAGCCCTGCAGCGCTTGTGTGCGCTCTTGATAGAGCTTCTCAAGGAGAAAAGGTAATAATTCCTTTTGATCTTGGACACATGATTTCTTTGATTCCAAACTTAAATAAATTTTGTAGGTGCGCAAAAAACGTAAAAGATCTACTAGAAAATAATTTTAGTATCCCAGAAACTTTATCAAAGGAAATTGATGAAAACTGTTCAAGTATTTGGGATTCAATATTAGGACATAAAATGCTCAAAGAAGCTTTAATTGTAGCGGCAGCTGGTGAACACCACATCTTACTTTATGGACCCCCAGGAACAGGAAAAACAATGCTGGCAAGCTCTTTGGTTGAGATACTGCCTCCAATACATGTCTCACAGAGATGGGAAGTCGCGCGTTTATCAGCTTTAGAGGGAGATACTAACAAAGTAATCTCAATTTTAACTCATGGTCGTCCGCCCCACAGTCAACCACATCATACAGCATCTTCAGTAGCATTAGTTGGCGGAGGCACACCACCAAGGCCTGGCGCAGTAAGTACAGCTTATCAAGGTGTGTTGGTTCTGGATGAACTCCCTGAATTTGCACCTCGAGCATTAGATGCATTACGACAGCCCTTAGAGGATGGACATGTTTCAATTTATCGTGCGGGAGGAAAAATGATTGCTCCAGCGACACGACTTATCGCAGCAACAATGAATCTTTGTCCCTGTGGTGAATATGGTAAAGAAAACTCGAGTTGTACTTGTTCTGTATTTAAAAGGAACGCTTATCTAGCAAGAATCTCCGGACCCCTACGAGAGCGTTTTGATATTCGTGTTCCCGTGTTAACAGTCACTCAACATGATTCAAAAAATGAAATAACACTAAAGGAAGCAATAGAAAAAGTTACAACTGCAAGAAAAATATTAGAAAAAAAATCCACTCTTTCATTAACCTATTTACAATCTCTGTTACAGGATGATAAAACTAAGGCTCATCTGAAAGAAATAAGTAATTCAATTGGCGGTATTGGAAGAGGTTTACATCGGATACTTAGACTTGCAAGAACGATTGCTGCAATCGATGAAAGATATACAATCACTTCAATCGACCTCGAAAAAGCATGGAATTGGCGTGGAAGGCTGACGAGCTGGCAATAAGTGCTACAATAAAGAAATGCAACCACTTTCATCTAATCCAACCGGTCTTAGTGAGGCACTGAAGCGTGCGGCAATTGCAAGATCAGAAGCTGCTCATGATATAAAAGTTGCGGGTGGAGAAGAAACCTTAGACCCTGCTCGTATCCTTATGGAACAAAATTTATGTAGTGCTGGACAAACAGTTGCTGATCTAGGGGTAGGTACGATGCCATACTTTACCCTCCAAGCAGCGAAATTAGTCGGAAAAGAAGGTAAAATATATATAGTCGATGTGCAAAAACAAGTACTCGCTGCAGCGCTGAATCAACTATATATGGCTGGTGTTCGTAATGTAACTTCAGTATGGTCGGATCTTGAAAAAATTGGCGCTACTTCAATTCCTCCTGGCACGGTAGATGTTGCTTTTATAGTCAATGTATTGTTTCAGTCCAAAACACCTGAATTAATTATTGCTGAAGCGGGAAGACTACTCAAAAAAGAAGGAAAACTTCTTATAATAGATTATATTGGTGGTACAGTAAGTTTTGCTCCAAAAGATTCTATTTCAGCAGAACAAGTGATTGAAAAAGCTTTACCTGAAGGTCTTGCGTTAGAAAAGAAATTTTCAGCAGGGCCCCATCACTGGGGAGTTGTTTTAATAAAAAATTAAATCACTTACCCCCGTATTTTTGCTTAGCATGTTGATAGAGCACCACCAAATTATATAATCCTCATATAGTCATTTTTTTATTTTTTTTCCTATTTTAATAAAGTGCCATTTATTCATATTTATCATTTAAAAATAATTTTAATTTAATAAAAAAATTTAAGAAAATTGAATTTTTGAATATTCTCATTATTTGTCTATAAGTTTTTTTTTCGTTTAGAAACCATGTACTTTGTACAATGTGTTTTTGCTAAAATTCTAGTTTCCTTTGTTTTCCTATATGTTTACGATTAGATAAAGTTTTATGTCACTTACTTATATCAAGGACATTTCGTATATACGTAATAATAATTTTGCAATCTGGGCACAGAGTAGGGTAATAGATTGGCTATTAAAAAATGGATTTATTATAGAAAAAGAATATTGGAGACCTTGTGGTAAAATTGGAGAGATAGATATTTTAGCTCGAAAAAAAGATTTTTATATTGCTATTGAAGTTAAAGCAAGATCAAAGAGCTTTGAAAATGTGTGGTCGCTGAAACAACAGAACCGTATGCGAAAATTGCTATCAACATTACATGATCCGGTAGTAATGGTGTGTGCAGTTGTTAATAGATTTGGGGACATTCGGTGGTTTAAAATATACGAGTAGTATGCTAATATAAAAGTACGGGAATTTCTCGTTCTTATTATTAATCGCATTGGCAATGGCAGAACTCCATCGCGACCAAGCTTTTTTGGAATTTCTTATTAAGTCTTTTGTTGATCATCCTGAGGATGTAAAAACAGAAAGAAGGATTGATGACTTGGGTGTTTTAATTACCCTACATATTAATCAGGCTGATATGGCTCATGTGATTGGAAGAAGTGGAAATACTGCGCGAGCGATCCGCACATTATTGCGTGTTGTGGGTGCTAAAGATAACAATCGCGTGAATATGAAAATTTATGAAGATGAATCTTTACGTCAAAGACGTATGTCTGAGCGACAAACTCAGGGGCATTCTCAAAGAGATGGTAAAATACCTGAAGCCAGAGGTGAAGAAGGACTCGGAGATTTAAAGCTATAGTTTACAGCCGTAATATTCACATAAAAACCCGCAACTAATGCGGGTTTTTATGTGAATAAGAGACTAGTATTGAATTATGAACTTCGCATTCAATAAAGAATTTTTTTATCAAAATGATAACTTTTCCAGAAGACATTAGTAAGGGGAAGGCAATTTTTAAGCAATCAATTAAAGAACAATTGCTTAAATAATTTTATTAAAAGATGTCAAAATCTAGTGCAAGTACTTCTTTTTAGCTATACTTCAATGAATTCTCATGATTCATTTTTTTATCTCAAAAAAAAGAATTATATGTTGCGGGTGCAATCGAGAGGTTATAGTTCCGTTTTACCATAGAAGAATCTGAAAATCCTACTGACTGAGTTATTACTCGGGAGAATTGATAAAGTTGAGTTAAAGAGAAAACAAAGTTAATGAAGCACCTGATCTTTAGGTAAGAAAGTTTCACACTGGTGCCGCGGGCGAGACTCGAACTCGCACCCTTTCGGACCGGCTTCTAAGGCCGGAGCGTCTACCAATTTCGCCACCGCGGCAGTACTTTATTTGTATCACAAGAGTGTGGATAAACAAATTGCATTATTCATAAAAAGTTGTAAGTTTATAACTCCAAGTCAGTGTATTGACAGGAAATATATAACTTAGTGTAATAAAATGAATCAAAAATCTTTTGTAGTATATTTTTTAAAAGAATTAGGTAGTTTTATCGTACGCGCACCTTTTATTTTTCCGACAGTGGTATTTATTTCATTTCTTTTAATTATCACTCCTCTTTTTCCATTGAATGCAATGCGAACTCTTTCTTTGGAGTTTACCAAGGATCCCAAAACGGCATTGCAAGCTGTACAAGCTGAGTTGTTATTTGATAGTGAAGTGTGGGAAGTCGTCGAAACCCGAAAGGCAGTAATCACTGCATATTCAAGCACAGTAGATCAAACAGATGACACTCCATTTCTTACCGCAGCACAGACGTCGGTGCGAGATGGAATAGTAGCTGTTAACTGGCTACCAATAGGAACAAGAATTCGTATTCCTGAGGCATTTGGAAATAAAGTTTTTATTGTTGAAGATCGAATGCACCCGCGTTATAAAGAGAGGGTTGATATCTGGATGACACATAGGCATGAAGCGTCAGCATGGGGAAAAAGAAAATTGTATGTTGAAGTCCTTTCTCCAAAAAATAAAATATATAAAATAGTTGATTGAACATATTAGTATCTGCTAGCCTAATGATAATGCCGTCGTGGTGGAATTGGTAGACACCACGGACTTAAAATCCGTTGCAGGTAATCCCTGCGTGCCGGTTCGAGTCCGGCCGACGGCATTTTTAGGTGGCATAGCTCAGTTGGTTAGAGCGAGGCATTCATAACGCCTAGGTCGGTGGTTCAATTCCACCTGCCACCACCAAAAAAAACAGTACGATTAGTCGTTACTGTTGATATATACACAATTTATTATGAATACAAATTCTGAAAAAGATTCTTCGTTGATTCCCAACTACTTAGTAATAACGGCAAGTATTTCTTTAATGGTGTTAGCGGTATATCTTTCTTTTTCTGCAGTAGGTCAGTGGAAAAATTTAAAAAATCCTATACCACCTACTCGCACACTCTCTGTTGATGGTAATGGAAAAGAATTAATAATTCCGAACGTGGGAAAAGTTACATTTGGAGTGCAAAGTATCGGTCTTACTAGTAAAGATGTTGTTGCACAAAATTCTCGCGCAATAAATAGCGTGCTTGATGCGATAAGAGCTCAGGGTATAGTAGATAAAGACATCACCACACAAAATTATTCTTTATCCCCTCGCTGGGAATATGATCCTAGAACAGGGCAGTCAAGAAATAGTGGATGGCAATTGGACCAAAATATTAAGGTTATTGTTAGGGATTTAGATAAAATAGGTGAAATAATAAGCGCTGCCACTAATGCGGGCGCAAATCAAGTGGGGGATTTACACTTTGAGGCTGATGACATAACCAATAAATCTCGAGCTGCGAGAATGAAAGCAATTTCGGATGCACGCGCAAAGGCCGAACAAATCGCTGCCGCAACTGGAATGAAATTAGGTGAAATCGTTGCGTATAATGAGGGAAATGCGATATTACCTCCTCAATACCCTCTAATGTTAGCCAAAACTGCTGCGCAGGATGCGAGCATGCCGCCGGATATTCAGCCTGGGCAGCAAGAAGTTTCTATCTCAGTGAATCTTACCTTTGAAATAAAATAGTAATGACACAGCGCGCTTCTTTTGCTCTTGCATCCGCAATTGCATGTGCGATTGTAGGATTATTTGCATTATTAGATAAAGCGCCATCAACTCAGCCTGTGGTGGCTGATACATTCGGAGTTTTTCAAGGTAATGAAGATCAACAAACTCCTCCTCAAGCTGTAGCGCCGACTGTTAGTCTTTCTGCCTCTCCTCTAAGTATTATAAATGGGCAATCGAGTACACTTGTATGGACATCTACAAATGCAACAAGTTTGGAAATTAGTGGAATAGGAATTGTTGGTGGTCCCAATGGTTCATTACAAGTTCAACCCTCAGCAACAACAACTTATTTTATTCAAGCAACGGGAGAGGGAGGGCAAGCAAACGCAAGTGTGACCGTTACTGTGAATCCTCCACAACCTTCCCCCACTGTAAGCCTTACAGTGAGTGATAGTAGCATTTTACGAGGACAAGGAACTACGTTATCCTGGAATGCTTCGAATGCAAGTTCTCTTTCAATCTCAGGAATTGGACCTGTTCAGAATCCAAGTGGTACACGATTTGTACGACCAACAACTACGACAACTTATACAATTACTGCTACTAACAGTACAGGTTCAGCAACTGACAGTGTACAAGTGAATGTAACTACCCCCGTAGTGCCAACACTTAATTTTTCTGCACAAAGAAATTCTATTACTTTTGGAGAGTCGACGACTCTTTCATGGACATCATCAAATGCAAATCGAATTGAGCTAAATCCAGGTAATCAAAATGTTGCAAAACCAAATGGCTCTATAACTGTATCACCACAACAAACTACTACATATCAATTAGTTGCCTTTGGTACAGGAGGTTCCGTAACTCGCAGTTTGACAGTAACTGTCAGCCCTCCTCCACCGAAGCCTCAACCAGAACAAGAGCCAGAAAATCAAAATTTTAATCCAAATCAAACTAATAACCCGACTCAGACGAATAATCCTTCAAATCAAGACTCATCACAGAATGGTCCTAATTCAGCTAGTGCAGATCCTTCTTCACCCGTTACAACTGCACAGCCAGATAGACCACGCGATATTCCTGAAACAATCTCTCAAGCAGGTTCTCTTGCCGAATTATATTCTGAAAATTTGCGAGCTTTATTAACTCAACAAAATCCTGAGCAGGAGATAACCTTTCAACCTCGTGTTGAGGTAGGGGACATTCCTCTAACACAAGGTCAGACACGTGTTTTGTTGCCGGACGGCAGTGAAATCAATAGCCTAAACACTCGCGCAGTCACTTCTGTAGTAGAACCTGTACAGACACTTCTTTACGGCATTAAAGTACCAAAAGATGTGTTGGAAAATGAAAACATTAGACCTTTGCTTGATGTTATTAATGATGTAGAAAGCGCACGCCAAAACCCAATTGTGCAAACTATCAGTGCAGCAGTTGTTGCTCCTGCAGCGACTCTTGTGAGTGTTGCTTCTGCAACTGCAGCAATGGCGACTAATGTATCAGGATTAATTACCTACCTATATTCATTTTTTGGTCAGGTAATGACCTTGTCAGGGAGGAAAAGACGTCTTGACTCTGGTCAGGTTATTGATAGCGCCACTGGAAAACCGATTAGTTTGGCAATTGTCAGGTTACATACCATTGATAATAAATTATTACAAACCAAAATTACAGATGCATTAGGTCAATATCGATTTATTGTGGGCCCCGGCACCTATAAAATTACAGCTCAAAAAGACGGTTTTGGTTTCCCTCCCACTCTTGGTTCATGGAATGTAGAGGATAATGTTATTAAAGTTCAAGAACCGAAAGCGGTTATTCAAATTAACTTACCAATGGATCCTTTGGTAAATCTTACAAATTTGTCTAGTTTACAATTACTTGCTCTACACTCGACGAAAAGAATCCAAAAACTACTTGTCTTAGGCGGATTTATTTTTTCCATTGCAGCTTTTGTGGTGAGTCCACAATGGTTGACCGCAGGATTTTTAATGTTTCAAGCGCTTATGTACGGTGCGATAAAAAAATTCCAAGACGCCAAGACGATTGGAGATAATTTTGGAATTGCAAAATCAGTGAGTGGTACTCCAGTAAGCAAAGCAGTCGTTCGGCTCTTGGATCCTCGTTACCATCGAATAATTGCTTATGAAGTTACTGATGATAAAGGAAGATATGCCTTTTCAATTGAGGACGTTAGTAAGAAGTTTGAACTGGTGGCGGAGGCAAATGGTTACCAAAAATTTGTTAAAAATGATGTAACTGCCGATAGTAAAACAAAATTTGTTATGGAAGAAATTATACTTGTCCCAAAAAGTAAAGTTGAAAATTCGGAATCTGATATTAAAAAACCTTCAAATTCTCAAGCGAAAATAATAGAGGTGAAAGATATTCATCTTGAGGGTAAGCTATGAAAAATAAAAAAATATTCACTATATCTGATTGTGGATAACCTAGTTATTTTGTAGAATAATATTGACTAAAAGTCTTAATTTGCCTTAACTTAAGTTTAATGCTGTCTGCGGTAACAAATTTTCATCCGTTAATCAGCTTATAAAAAGCCCCCCAGGGTGTTTTTTTCGTCCACTAACTCTGTCGTCGATCTCTCGGCCGAGCGTGGGCTATTTATCTCGAACAATTTTCTCCATGTTCGAATCTCCACTTTTTTCACATGCTTTTCATGTTCCTCTCGCTGCAGAGAGGAAATACTTTTCTCGATTAAATCAAGTTATTAAGCTTCCAAATTTAATTGAAGTTCAAAAAGATTCATATAAATGGCTTTTTGAAAAAGGTTTAAAAGATTTATTTGATGAGATATCTCCAATTACAGATTTTATCGGAAGGGACTTAGAGTTGTGGTTCACTGATTTTTATTTGGACGAACCAAAGTTTGACGAAGAAACAGCAAAGGCAAGAAATGTCACTTATGAATCTGCTCTTCGAGTGAGGACACGTTTAGTTAATAAAAAAACAAATGAAATCAAAGAACAAGAGGTATATTTAGGAGATTTTCCTCTAATGACTGATCGTGGAACTTTTGTAATTAATGGAATTGAGAGAGTAGTAATATCCCAGTTGATACGATCTGCAGGTGTTTTTTTTACTTCTGAATTGATTAGAGGACGTACTTATTATGGAGCTAAGATTATTCCCAATCGTGGCGCGTGGCTTGAGTTGGAAACAGATACCAATGGGGTAATTGCTGCAAAAATAGATAGAAAGAGAAAAGTTCCAGTTACTTCACTACTAAGGACATTTGGTTTGGTCACTGATGATGAAATAATAGATGCATTTTCTTCAGTCGATATAAATCCTGAAATACGTTACATTCAAATGACTTTAGACCGCGACCCTTCGAAAAATGAAGAAGATGCAGTGAGAGAGGTATACAAAAGAGTACGCCCAGGTGATTTGGCATCAATGGATAATGCAAGGTCTTTTTTACATAATATGTTTTTTAATTTCGACCGTTATGATCTAGACTCTGTCGGAAGATACAAATTAAATCAACGTTTTGGTTTTAATATTCCTAACACTCCTGAAACACGTATTTTACGAAAAGAAGATTTAGTGGCGATAATTAGTGAGATTATCCGTTTGAATAACAACCAAGAGTCAGCAGATGATATCGACCATTTAGGAAATCGACGTGTTCGCGCGGTAGGAGAATCAGTCAAAAATCGACTCAGAATTGGACTCACTCGAATGGAGCGTATTGTGAAAGATCGCATGTCAACTTTAGATGTGCAATCAGTTACGCCAAATCAACTAGTGAATGCACGGCCTGTAATTGCCGCATTGAAAGAGTTTTTTATGAGTTCACAACTCTCTCAATTTATGGAGCAGACAAATCCTTTGTCGGAGCTAGAACACAAGAGAAGATTATCAGCGACAGGACCGGGTGGTTTATCACGTGAGAGGGCTGGTTTCGAAGTCCGTGATGTACATAGAACACATTATGGCCGCATTTGTCCAATTCAAACTCCTGAAGGCCCTAGTATTGGTTTGATCAATCATTTATCTACATACGCGAGAGTGAATGAATATGGTTTTATTGAAACTCCGTATCGAAAGGTTGAAAAGCATACACTTAATGATGGAAAATCTGCTGTGGGGAAACGTGCAGGAGCAAATTTATTTGATGCAAAGGGAAATAAGGTTGTTTCACGAGGAGAAGTTATCGATGCCTCTCATGCTAAAATTCTAAGTAGTACCAAACTAGAAAAGATTCCTTTACTCCCTCGAATCACTGATGAGGTAGAATATCTAGATGCAATTCGAAATGATAAGGTTGTAACCGTAGATGCAAGTGTTGCGGTTGATAAAGAAGGGTATTTAATAGAAGAAATAGTGGCCGCGCGGGCATTTGGAAAGCCTGAACTTGTTGCGGCAGAAAGAATAGATTATGCCGATGTTTCACCTAAACAAATTGTTTCAATCGCAACCTCGCTAATTCCTTTCTTAGAACATGATGATGCAACACGTGCGTTGATGGGAACAAACATGCAACGTCAAGCAGTTTCTCTTGTACAACCCCATGCCCCAATTGTAGGTACAGGTGTTGAAAGAAGAGCGGCATATGACTCTGGTCACGTGGTAATTGCACAAGATGATGGAGAGGTTACGCGCGTTACTGGAAAAGAAATTCAGGTGAAGTCTAAAAAAGAGCTTCGTACATATCCGTTAAGTAAATTTCATCGCTCAAATGCGGCAACATGCATTAATCAAAAGCCTATAGTTGAAGTTGGTCAAAAAGTTAATAAAGGAGATATTCTTGCTGATGGTCCGTCCATAGATCACGGAGAATTAGCGCTTGGGCAAAATGTCGTTGTTGCATATATGACTTGGGAGGGTGGAAATTATGAAGATGCAATTTTGATTTCTGATAGATTGGTAAAAGAAGACAAGTTCACCTCTATTTATATTGAGGACTACATCATTGATGTTCGAGATACAAAGCTTGGCCCAGAGCAGATTACTCGGGATATTCCTAATGTGGGAGAGGAAAAATTACGTCATCTAGATGATGAAGGAATAATTCGTATTGGCGCTGAGGTTTTTTCAGGTGATATTCTGGTTGGTAAAATCACACCAAAAGGTGAGACTGAACTCTCCGCTGAAGAGAAACTGCTTCGCGCAATTTTCGGTGAGAAAGCGAAAGATGTACGAGATACTTCATTGTATTTGGAGCACGGTGAACATGGGAAAGTTATTGATGTCAAAACATTTACACGCGATAATGGTGACAAGCTCCCCGCAGGAGTTATCAAGTCGATTCAAGTTTCAGTAGCCCAACTAAGAAAGATTCAAGTAGGTGATAAAATGGCAGGTCGCCATGGAAACAAGGGTGTGGTATCTCGTGTTGTCGCTCAAGAAGATATGCCTTTTTTAAGGGACGGCACTCCTGTTGATATCATCTTAAATCCTTTAGGTGTTGTTTCCCGTATGAACTTAGGACAATTGTTAGAAGCACATCTTGGATTGGCTGCGGGTATTTTAGGATATCGCGTTGCATCACCGGTGCTCGATGGTGTTCCTCTTGAGACAATCCGAGAGCAACTTAAAGAAGCAGGACTACCTGAAGATGGAAAGTTGGTATTGTATGATGGACGCACTGGATTACCTTTTGATCGTAAAGTAGTTGTAGGTGTCGCATATATGCTTAAGCTAAATCATATGGTGGAAGACAAGATTCATCAGAGATCTATTGGACCATATTCATTAGTTACGCAGCAACCTTTAGGGGGTCGTGCGCAGTCAGGAGGACAAAGATTTGGTGAAATGGAAGTGTGGGCTTTAGAAGCATATGGAGCTGCGCATACATTACAAGAAATTCTCACCATTAAATCTGATGATGTTCCTGGACGCTCAAAAGCTTATGAATCAATCATCAAGGGTGAACCTATTGTGCATTTGAATATTCCGGAATCATTCAATGTGTTAGTGCGAGAAATGAAAGGTTTAGCATTAGATGTAGAGCTTTTAAAAGATGGAAAAGGAATTACTATACCTGGAACTAAAGGTCATACAACCCCACAGAACTCTACTCATCAGCAATAACTACAACATATATGGCAACTATAAGAATAAACGAATCTGAGACTGTACGCGCTCCTCTTACTGTCGACACGCGCCCAAAAGAAAACCTATTTAGCGATGTGCTTTCTCCTGATGATTTTGATGCAATTAGACTTAGGGTTGCTTCGCCGGATGATATTCTTCGATGGTCTCATGGAGAAGTAACGAAACCTGAAACAATTAATTATCGCACACAAAAACCAGAACGTGATGGACTATTTTGTGAAAAGATATTCGGTCCTACGAAAGATTGGGAGTGTTATTGTGGAAAATATAAGAGAATTCGCTATAAAGGTGTAATTTGTGATAAGTGTGGAGTAGAAGTTACCCGTACTGTGGTACGCCGAGAACGAATGGGGCATATAGATCTTGCTACTCCCGTCACTCATATTTGGTTTTTGCGAGGTGTTCCATCAAAAATTGGCTTAATTCTTGATTTGTCCATTACCGATTTAGAAAAGGTAGTTTATTTTGCGAGTTTCGTGATTACAAAAGTCGATCAAGAAGCAAAAAAAGAAGCCGCAAAACAAATTGACCAAGAATATAAGGCGAAGTTAAATCAGATCACTCAAGAGGGAGAGAGACTACTTAAGCAATGGGAGGCAAAGAAGGCGGATGAAATAGCACAAGTAGGATCTCAAAAAGAAAGAAACTCTGCTGAGACAAAGTTAGAAAAGGAGAAAATTGCTCTTGAAAAGGCACATCAAGAAAAGTTAGACAAATTACATGCCACAGTAAATTCTGTGAAAGAAAAACTTGCACGAATTACTGAGCTCGCCGTTCTTACTGAGAGTGATTATCAAGATCTTGCATTAAAGTTTGGTCATGTATTTGACGCGGGTATTGGCGCTGAAACCATTTATGAACTTTTACAGACAATCGATTTAAAGGCACTTTCAAAAGATTTAGAAAAAGAAGTATTTGAAACTGCTGGAATGCGTAAGAAAAAAGCAATTCGTCGATTGAGATTGGTAAAATCATTTATGAAAAACGGTATACGTCCCGAGTGGATGGTACTCACACGAATCCCAGTAATTCCCCCAGATTTGCGCCCTATGGTGCAATTAGATGGTGGCAGATTCGCTACCTCAGATTTGAATGATTTATACCGACGTGTAATTAATCGTAATAATAGGTTACGTCGCCTTTTAGAGTTAAATGCTCCCGAAGTAATTACACGAAATGAAAAACGTATGTTGCAAGAGGCGGTTGATGCATTGATTGATAATTCTGCACGCTCAGGAAAAACAATTACCGCCGCAACAGGACAAAAAAGACAATTAAAATCGCTTGCTGATATTTTAAAAGGAAAACAAGGTCGTTTCCGTCAGAATTTACTTGGTAAGCGCATTGATTATTCTGGACGCTCCGTAATTGTGGTGGGACCTAAGCTTCAATTACATCAATGTGGTCTACCAAAACAAATGGCACTTGAATTATTCCGTCCATTTGTGATTAGTGAATTAATTCGACGTGAGGTAGCTCACAATGTTCGTTCTGCAAATCGTCATATTGATGCAGGGCATGATGATGTGTGGCAGATTTTAGAAGAAATTACTAGTAATTCTCATGTACTTTTGAATCGTGCGCCGACGCTTCATCGACTTGGTATACAAGCGTTTCAACCGAAATTGGTAGAAGGGAAGGCAATTCAATTACATCCGCTAGTATGTACAGCATTCAACGCGGATTTTGATGGTGACCAAATGGCGGTGCATGTCCCTCTCACTGAACAAGCTAAAGAAGAGGCGGCGCACTTGATGCTCTCGGCACGTAATTTACTTAAGCCTGCGGATGGAGAACCAGTTACAACTCCGAACCAGGACATTGTACTCGGATGCTACTATCTCACAATGATGGCAGACGATAGTGCTTCTCCAAAAATATATTCGTCAGCAGTAGAAGCGTTCACTGCATATCAGTTAGGTCATGTAGGTATTCAAGATAAAATTATAGTTCATTATGATGGAGCTCGAGTGGAGACTACAGTAGGACGTCTAACTTTTAACGAAATTTTACCTCGCGAGTTGCGATTCGTGAATAAGGCAATGGATAAAAAATTGTTGAAGGCATTGGTAGGACGATGTTTTCAACTTTATGGTTTAGAAGAAACAGCAAAACTTCTTGATAGAATGAAGGATACTGCATTCACTTATTCGACACTTTCTGGAACGTCGTTTGGCGCATTCGATTTACCTGAAATCGATGATAAACCACTGATTATTAGCGAGGGTGATCGCCGTGTCGCAGAGATAGAAGAGTTTTTCCAACAAGGTTTTCTTACAAAGGAAGAGCGATACTCAAAAATTATTCAGGTATGGCAGGATGTGAAAGGCAAGATTGAGCAATTAACCAAAGCGTCACTTCCTGCGCACAGCTCTGTTGGATATTTAATTAATTCTGGAGCACGAGGAAATTTCCAACAGTTGACCCAGGTGGTAGGAATGAAAGGGAATGTAGTTGCTCCGTCTGGTGAATTAATTGAGATTCCTATTAAGTCCTCATTCAAAGAGGGAACAAATGTACTCGAGTACTTCATTTCGACACATGGTACTCGAAAATCATTATCTGATACCGCGCTCAAAACGGCTAATGCAGGATATTTAACTCGTCGTTTATGTGATGTTGCTCAAGATGTGGTAGTAGTCGAGGCAGATTGTGGTAATAAAAAACCTTATGTCATATCTAAAAAGGATGCTGAGGAAATCGGTGAAGATCTTGCCAGCATCGCATTAGGTCGCACCCTTGCTGCGGATATAATAGGAGAGAATGGTGAGGTTGTCGCAAAGGCTGGTACTTTGGTAGAGCCTGTGGTAATGGAATTAATAAGAGCTTCTGGAGTGAGTGAAATCTCAATTCGTTCTGTATTAGACTGCCAATCAACTCGTGGAGTATGCCAAGCATGTTATGGCTATGATCTTGGACGAAATCAATTAGTAAGTTTAGGCACCGCAGTTGGTATTATTGCTGCACAGTCAATCGGTGAACCGGGTACCCAATTAACCATGAGAACATTTCACTCAGGCGGCGTTGCAGGCTCTGATATTACACAAGGTCTTCCAAGAGTTGAGGAACTACTTGAGGCGCGTACACCAAAACGTACCTGTATCATCGCTGAAGTCGATGGACGAGTGCGCATAGAAGATGGAGAAAAAATGCGGATTCTTTACATTGATTATCAAGAAACAGGAGAGAAAACGTATACCTTTCCCAAGGATGAAGAAATAGACCTTACAGTAAAAGATGGTCAAGAGGTAAAGCAAGGCGATGTCGTATTTATATATCGAGAATCTGGCCGTGAGGTTTCTGCTGCGATATCAGGTCGTATTGTTATTGGAAAAAATAAATTATCGATTGTCGGAAGAGGGCAACAAACTCTTAAAATAGAAGTTCACTCAGGGCAATATATCCGTGTAAAAAATGGAGAACTAGTTTCTGCTGGTCAAGCGCTCACTGATGGAAGTATGGATCTTCAAGAATTGTATAAAGTAAAAGGAAGAGAAGTTGCTCAACGATATATGATAAAGGAAATTCAGCAAATCTATGCATCACAGGCGTCAAAACTAAATTCAAAGCATCTTGAAGTAATTGTACGACAATTGTTCTCTTGGGTATTCATTGAGCATGAGGGTGATACAGAGCTTCTTCCTGGTGAAATAGTGAGTCTTTCTGCACTTAAAGAGGCAAATCAGAGCGCAATGGAGCGTAAGGGAAAACCGGCGCAGTGGACTGAACTTCTCTTAGGAATGACAAAAGCTTCACTTTCAACAGACTCATGGCTTTCCGCGGCATCTTTTCAAGAAACTGCAAGAGTACTAATCAGCGCGGCGACTACTGGCAAAGTTGATTACTTAAGGGGGCTTAAAGAAAATGTGATAATAGGTCGATTAATACCCGCAGGTACAGGATATGAAAGTCGAAGAAATACAAAAAAAATAAAAGCTAGAACAGAAAAAATGGCTTCCCAAGATAAATTATCAGAGCCAGTTGAAGAACCAAAAGAAAATGAATAGATAAATCATCCGCCGAGAGGCGGATGATTTATAATCGCTATTTTTTCTTAGCCTTTTGAGTTACTTTCTTTGCAGCCTTCTTTGCAGTTTTTTTCATCATGGTTCGTCACCTCCTTCGATTAAGTGCTTTGTCTGAAACGAACTTACACTTTGGTGACAACACGCGCAAGGTTTTTTTTCCATGTACGATGTGTAATTTCATTATCATGTATATAGTGCTACTCATGCAAGAAATTATTTTCATGTAAATTGTTGATAAGTTAATTTTACTGTTTCAAGTCTTCTCCTCTCTCAAAGAATATTTTTTTATTTTTACTTAAGAGTATGAGGGAATTTCCATTTTCTGTGATTTGATAATTTTGCATTTCAGAGAGGGGTTGTATAAACTCATTTTCTTGACTCCCTTCACAGTATTTCTTAGTCATTGCGAGTTTTGAAAATATAATTTTATTCTTTGATTGCGAATAGTTACCAGAAAAGTTATTGCAGTCTGTAGTTCCTGTTACACTCCCGCTCTTGTTAAGAACAAGGGTAAATAGCCCTGGTTTTTGTGGAAGAAGTGTTACACCCTCTGACTCGGTGCGTATCCAGTACCACTCTGCAAGTAATTGAGCGTCGACTTCATTTCCTTTTGAGGATGTACTAAGGGCAGAAAAGATTTGTTTACCATTTTCAAAAATTACTATCTCTTGGGTTCGGAGAATCACTTCAAATGCATCTGATACATAGCGTAATGGTATTGAATTATCGTTCATATCTGAGGAGTCAAGGGCACGTACAAGTGGGAATACTCTGCGGTCAGGTAACACTACAATCGCTTGTTGAGGTTCAAAAGCGATAGTTGCTATTTGATCTTCTTTGACGAAGGTAGCTATTTGCCATTGCGGTAAGCCCACTCTTTCTTTAGGAAATAAGAGCCAAGCGCCTATCGCGCCGATTACAATTCCGGCAAAAAAAATGATGATAAGATGTGAATTTTTCATATTTTGATTATACCACTTTCACCATTTAATTGGTGGATAACCTTTTGAAATTAACCATTTATTACTTTTTGAAAAATGCGCGCTTCCAAACCATCCCTTGTGAGCGGAAAGAGGAGAGGGGTGAGGTGAGGTGAGAATTAAATGCTTATTAGAATCAATCAATTTAGTTTTCTTTTGTGCATAATTTCCCCAAAGCATAAATACCATTTCTTTATTATGTGAGGAGAGTTTTTTAATCACATAGTCGGTGAAGGTTTCCCACCCACTTTCACTATGAGAGGTAGGAGAGTGTAAAGTCACTGTAAGTATTGTGTTGAGAAGTAGTACTCCTTGCAATGCCCATGGTGTGAGATCGCCAGATCTCTCATGCGCTGGAGTCCCTATATCATTTTCAATTTCCTTGAAGATGTTTACAAGAGAGGGGGGAAAAGGAATTCCATTGGGAACTGAAAATGCAAGACCATGCGCTTGTCCTTGTCCGTGATAAGGGTCCTGCCCAAGAATAATGACACGTACTTTGTCCGGTATGGTAAGGTTAAATGCATTAAAAATTAAAGAATGCGGTGGTACAATCACTTGATTTTTTGATATGTGTCTGAGAAAAGATCCTATTTGTTTCCATTCAGGGGTAGAAAAGAAGTCTCTAAGAAATTCAGCCCACTCTCTTCTGAGTACGATTGATTGCATATAGGAAGCATAGGAGTTTAAGAAAATAGATTCAATTTTGACAAGTCGGATTTATATGTTAAAATTACGACGATAGATGTAGGAAAGTCTTAGACGAAGAGACGAAGACGATTCTACACTTCGTTTTAATGGCTTTTCATTCTGTCTGCGTCAATGACGCGCTTACTGATTAACCTTTACAACGATGAATATTATTCGAAAAAATAATTCCGTTTCTCCGGTATCAAACTATTTTCCTCTTCGTTCCTTTTTTGATGATTTTTTCAACTCGTCACTTATGGAATTGACCAATGGTCGCACCACTCTTCCTGTAGGAGCGGAGATTTCCGAAAATGACAAAGAGTACCGAATTAAGGTAGCAATACCTGGAATTCCAAAAGAGAAAATTTCAATCGATATTGATGGTAAGTCGATCCGCATTCATGGAAGTGAAACTCAAGAAGAAAAGGATGATACGACGTATCACTATAGAAGCTTGAGCACTTCTTTTGACCAAACTTTTACGCTGCCTTCAGCGATTGATAATGATGCGGTAAGTGCAGAGCTCAAGGATGGAATTCTTGCAGTCACATTACCAAAGGCTCATTCGGGAAAATCTAGAAAAGTTGAGATTAAGTAATTAAAAAACCGACCTTAGGGTCGGTTTTTTAGTAGAGACATGAAAATTGGAAATTTAAAAATATCATTTTAAAAAGAGATTATAGTTAATAAACAAAATAATTAACATAAATTTTAGTTTAGAGAATTTATTTTGAAGCAAAAGATTATGAATCTTATAAATAGATAATCCTTTCTTTGAGTGTGGAATTTTCTGTTAAAAATCGAATAAATTCGAAACTTATATATAAAATTTTCGATGTCAAGGCTTTGAAGATTATTTTTAAAATGGTTTTTCTTCTACAAGATTATAATAAGAGTATTTTATAATGATCTATATAAATTTTTTTAAGTAGGTTTTGGATTAATCTAAATTTTTTTTGGGTAAAAGGTAGGCGCTGTTTTTGTAGCATTCGATACATTGACCATATCACTCAATTCTCTTTCTTTGAAAGAAAAAATGCTCTTTTATTTATAACCTTAAAAGTTAGCTTTATTCATATCATTCTGTGCGACACTCAAAAATTTTTTGAATTTGTATATTCTTATTAGCGCTTATTATATTTCAAAAAATATCTCAAAAATTTAAAAGTTTTTGATGAGGCACCTTTTACTTAAGTTTTTTTCTATTTAAAAAAAATGATAATTATTGGTTTCTTTTGTAAAAATTGAATTTCTTTGATGATCATCAAGAAAAAGAAACTTTGAGCCTCGCTCTACCTCTGTTTTCTCACGATCGCAATGATAAAAATGTTGAGTCTCTTTTTAAAAAGAAACATAGGACACAGGCAAATAAAAAATCATGAACAAAAATTTTTACTGTAGAGATTTTTCTTCTCAGTCATATATGTATGTCTCTAGAGTCAAGATTAAGAATCTCTCTACTGACAGTAATAATGTCTTTAAGTTTTCTTTTATGAAATACTCATCTGAAGATCTTAGAGAGTCTGGAGTAAATACCTTGTTGTGTATTAATTTTTTTATAAAAAATATCAAGTTTTTATGTTTTTTATCAAGTAATTAAATGATTTTGCTTTCATATATCCAATTTCTACTCAGTTAAACGGGATGCCAGGCCAATATTCTCTGTCATATAGAAATAAAAAAACCCGAGCGTTTCTAAAATTACCGGGTCGAATTCACTTTGAGGGATAAAAATTCCTATTGCGCTTACAATTGATTGGCGAGCCCCGCATAGGGGGAGCCAAACTTCGCTTTTACCAACTGGCGGAGAGGGAGGGATTCGAACCCTCGAGGGCTTTTTAGACCCTGCCACGTTAGCAGTGTGGTGCCTTCGACCAGCTCGGCCACCTCTCCACAGATTGTAGACTAGCAAATAATATACTGCTGGCAATAATTGATTCAGTTGTGCAGACATGCTTGAATACTCATATGTCGTTACCTCACACTCCTAGTATTTTTGAAAAGATAATTAAAAGAGAAATTTCTGCAGATATAGTTTATGAAGACGCAGATTTTATTGTCATTGCAGACATTAAACCTGTACAACCAGGACACGTTTTAGTAATTCCTAAAACGCCATTCCCTGATTTTGTCTCAGCTGATGCTGTCACAATTGCTGAGGGTTCAAAATTATGTCAAAAAATTGCTCGAGGATTATTAAAATTACCTAAAGTTAAAGGCATAAACGTAATCACAAACAATGGAGCAGCAGCAGGACAATCGGTATTTCATTTACACTGGCATGTTATTCCTCGCCATGAAGGTGACAATTTCCCTATGTGGCATGGTTCTGCTGAATCTGCGTCTTTACAAGCAGAGACTTGCGCGTATTTAAAAAAAATTCTTATTGATGAATAAAACAAGTACATTATGGATACGCAAAAGGAGTAAGATACAAGGATGGGGTATATTTGCAGCGACTGATATAAAAAAGAACACCAAAATCATTCAATATGTGGGAGAAAAAATCACCATAAAAGAATCATGGCGTCGTGAAGAGGTAAGACTACAATTAAAAAAGAGAGGTGGAGTTGGCCATGTCTTTACTTTTCAGTTAAATAAACGCTACGAAATAGATGGAAATGTACCCTCTAATCATGCACGTCATATCAATCATAGTTGTGAACCAAATGCAGAGGCTCTACAGGAAGGGAATGAAATTTGGATTGTTGCTAAAAAAAATATTATGAAAGGTGAAGAGATTACCTATGATTACGGGTTTCCCTTTGCGACATGGCGTGATCATCCTTGCTTATGTGGTACTTCCTCTTGTGTGGGGTACATAGTACAAAAGTCTCAGCGGTGGAGAGTAAGAAAAATTCATCAAAAAAATCTGGTCAAAAATAATAAAATTTGATTATCTTCATGGTATGAATTTCACGTCACGTCCTCTTCCCGATAAATATATTCCTTCAAAAGAAGAATTCATAATTTCAAAAATGTGGGAAGAGGCTCGTATAGGAGCACCTCATACTACAGGTAAGCAGGTGTTTTCAATGGTCTTACCTCCTCCTAATGCTACAGGTGAGCTACATTTAGGGCATGCGCTCATGATGACCATTCAGGATACTCTCGCGCGAAGAGCACGTTTGCAGGGTTATGAAACAGTATGGGTGCCGGGAACTGATCATGCGGCAATTGCAACACAAGCGAAAGTTGAAAAATTATTACCACACGGTGTTACACGACACACGTTGGGGAGAAAAAATTTTTTAGAAAAAGTGTCTGAGTTTGTCTCAGAATCGCAAAATACTATTCGTGCGCAGATGCGGGTAATGGGGGCGTCACTTGATTGGGAGAGGGAGCGTTATACCTTAGGTGATGATGAGTCGAAACTTGTGCGTCAGGTATTCGTTAAAATGTACAAAGATGGACTTCTCTATCGAGGGAATAGGGTAATTAATTGGGATCCCCAAAGCCAATCAGCAATTGCAGATGATGAGGTAGAATATATATCTGATATAGGTACATTATATCGCATACGTTATCGTGCCGATGACGGCTCTGAATGTATTGTGGCAACATCGCTTCCTGAAACAAAATTAGGCGACACCGCGCTCGCGGTGCATCCTGATGATACACGGTACACTTACCTTCATGGTAAAGAATTATCAATTGACCTTGCCGGTCATCATCTCAAAGTAAAAGTCATTACCGACACTTCTATTGACCCTTCATTTGGTTCAGGAGTGTTAGGCGTCACGCCGGCACACAGTATGGTGGATTATGATATGGCGCTACGGCATAACCTACCTCTTATACCTGTATTTGATGGCAAGGGGATAATGAATAAAAATGCAGGAAAATACGCAGGAAAAACAATTAAGGAAGCACGTGAAGCTTTTGTGAAAGATTTGGAGGATGCTGGTCTTTTAGAGGGTACAGAAAACTATGAACGCCAAATTCCTATATCACAACGCAGTGGAGCGCCCATTTTAAATATACCTTCAGAGCAGTGGTTTGTGGCAGTAAATAAAAAATTTACATCAGCGTGGGGTGAGAAGTCTTTAAAAGAAATCGCGTTAGAAGTCGTGCAGAGTGGACAAATTGAATTTGTACCCTCACGATTTGCGAATGTATATCAACATTGGATGGAGAATTTACGCGATTGGTGTATTAGTCGTCAGATTTGGTTTGGGCACCGTGTTCCTGCCTGGTACGGACCTTCAGGAGAAATTTTCGTAGGAGAAGAGGCTCCTAAACATCCTCCTGCAGGGGGTGGTGAGTGGCGACAAGATGAGGATACCCTCGATACATGGTTTTCATCCGGAATGTGGACTTTTTCATGTTTTTTACCCCCAGCGCAGAACGGAGAATCTTTTTCAGAGTGGATAGCAAGAGGTCGTAAGGGAGATCTTGGAAAATATCACCCTACATCTGTGCTTGAAACAGGGTATGACATTATATTCTTTTGGGTTGCAAGAATGATTCTCCTTACCACATATGTTATGGATGAAGTTCCATTTCGAAAGGTTTATTTGCATGGCTTGGTGAGAGACGAAAAAGGGAGAAAATTTTCTAAATCTCTGGGAAATGGTATTGACCCGCGTTATACAGCGCAAGAGTATGGTGCAGACGCAACTCGACTTGCTCTTATGTTAGGAGCGACACCAGGAAATGATATCAAAATGTCATATAGCAAAATTGAAGGTTATAGAAATTTCGTCACTAAAATATTTAACATGACAAAATTAGCGCAGACTTGGATGAGCAATGATATTCCACCTACGGTTGCATGGACTGATTCATGGATATTGGGGGAATGGCAACGAACACTTGTAAAGGTCAATCGTGCAATGGATGAGTGGCGTATCAGTGAGGCAGGTCAAATCCTCTATGATTTCACATGGCATGTAGTTGCTGATTGGTATCTTGAATTGGCGAAAATTCCCGCGTATAAACCTCATCCTGAGACGGTAGAATACATCTTCCGTTCATTACTTGCTGCACTTCATCCATATATGCCTTTTGTCACCGAGAGATTGTGGCAATCTCATCCACGATGGGCATCTACTGGACTTCTTGCAGTCTTTAATCCATTGAAACAAGTGAATTGGCCTGAAGAAAAAGTATCATTGATTGCATGTGCGGAGCGCGACGGGGCATTCACAAATTTTGAAATAACAAAGAGTATCATTGACTATATACGAATTGCACGTGCAGAAAAAAAGATTCCCGCAAAGGAGACAATTTCGATAATTGCTTCTGAAGAAAGCGTTCCCATCGTCATTCGTCCTGCAATTGAACGCCTTGCGCGCGTAATTTGGAAGCAGGAAGAAGGTCAATCTTCACAGGAGATTGTCGCAAGTGACTGCGTGCTTACGATATGGTGGCCAATGGCAACTCCTGATGCTCAAGAAAGAGAAAAAAAAGAAAAGGAAATACAAAATATTGAAAAATATATCACTCTCACACGTCAACGTCTTGCTGATAATGTCTTTATTTCAAAAGCGCCACACACAGTAATTGAAAATATTCAGGCAAAACTGGATGAGGCGGTAAAAAAAATGGAAGCAATTAAAGAGTCGCTCGAAAAAAATAAATAAATAATTTAAAAGACTTGCAACATTTATCCTGACTGCTAAACTATCGCCAACGCTCTTCACTTCCATGCTTGGTGAAGAAGCGATCTCGAAGCAAAATGCTTCGAGTTTTTTTCTGTTGAAATATCTAGATTATTATAAAATTAAATACAAGTAGCATTATATTGATTTGTAATGTAGTACTTTTAATTAAAAAAGGCTACTGTTGAAACAATAGCCAAAAAAGTAATCATGATCATGCCGACTTTGCTACAGGCTTTGGTAAGGCCTTCGGCAATCTCGCTTTGGTCGTCTTGGAGGTCGTGAGTTCAGTTTCAAGAAGCTCAACTGCCTTTTTAAGAGGCCCTGTCAGCTTGACAGCTGATTTAATGAGTTTGATACCCTTCAAATCAACGGGTTGCCCGTTGAATGTTATGTCAAAGCCCTTTCGGGCTTTTAGGGCGATTGACCCACCACCTTCGAGGGACATTTTCCTCTCTTTGTCAAATTCAAGGAGTGGAAAGAAGAAGAAATGATACAATGAGTAATACCCAAACTTCTCTACTGCCTCTGCACAAGTAATGCAGAGCGAAAAGAAGTCAATCTGGTCAATGTCTACTTCGATAAAGTTGTTATTGACCTTTTTGAAATATTTCCACTTGTCAAGAAACAGGACTGCGAGATTTCTCTTTACAGAGAAGACCCCGATGCAATCCTCGTCCTTCTCGATATCGAAAAAGTGAGGAATGCTTTTTCCTCTCACTTCAGTTTGTACAAATTTTAACTTATTCACATTAATTGATAACATATTGCCTCCTTTTTATTTGTTTTAAAAAAAACCATTGCGGCACAAGTGGGTAAAGTATTCACCAGTTATAAAGATAAGAAAGAGCGCAGGTGCGAACCCGCATTCAATCTTTTCTAAAATAACCTCTTCACTTGATGCCGTAGTGGCTTTTTTTAAAATAATTTTCAAGGTTTATGTTAGTATATTAGCATAATAATGTACAAATGTCAACATATATTGTATTTTAAAAAAATATCCATGAATAATTTATTTATTTCGATAAATTAAAGTTTTAATCATGTAAAAATAAAAATTTAAAAAGAAAGAAAAAGTATTATTTTTTTTGAAAAATAAACTAGTTGAAATAAACTTAGTAAAAAAATAATATACCACGAAATTACATATGAAAAATGCAAAAATTCAAGAGACTTAAGCAATTTTGTGCGAGATTGGTGAATAAGGCATTATTAATGTCTATCAACTTATGAATTTACTTGGCCTTGCTGTTAGCCCGGGTAAACTAAGCAGAAAGGTGGGAAGAGATACATATCTACTCGCTAGCCATCGTTCATTAACTCTTTGAGAGGTGGCTTAGGTAGATGTTTCTGCCCTTAGTAGTAAACAAAGATTAAAAATCATTCATCTTTTAAGAATTTTTATCGGAAATATAGTTCTGTTCCCAATTCCGCTTTCATATATACTTAAAATCGTAAAAAACAAGTCGTTGAGTGAACTAATTATCAAATGTACTACTTGCGAATCGACCCGATTTTAAGTAACCTAAATTCACGCGGTCGTGGCGAAACTGGCAGACGCACTACCTTGAGGTGGTAGCACCCGCAAGGGTATGAGAGTTCAAGTCTCTCCGACCGCACCATGAATTGCACTACCAGAGTATGTAGTTTTTTATTTAATAAAAAGTAGATAAATTCTCACCACATTTATGTCTGCATGCTAATTGACAAAATAAGTCTTATAATTTTTTTTATTACACCAAAGTATGAAAACTGCACAAACAGTTTTCATACAGTCAGCATGCGGTATTGAGTAATAAAAACCGACACTTTAATCAATCAGTAGGGGAGCTGAATCGAAATATACTACTCATTCCCCGGGGATTTTTGTATTCAAGAAGAGGCATGCAGAAGCGCGCATTACAGCTATGTTCTCTTGGAGACTTTTTCTTTTTTTTGAATTTTTTTTGTTATACTTTAGAAATGAGTTTTTCATCTCGCCCTTTTCAGAACATTTTTTTTCTAAGTGTATTTGGTGTAACTTCCCTAGTAACAATTTTATTATTTATTCCTTTTGTAATACCTTTGGCATTGGGTGTGATTATTTCAATAATTGCTCATCCTCTGCATCAACGTATTCATATGTATGTAAAAAATGCGAACATCGCAGCATTTTTATCAACTATTATTGTATTTACGACGGGTGTACTTCCTATGGTATTATTTATTGGTTTAGTTTTGCAGGAACTTACTGGAGTATATTTAGGTTTACGTCCAGAGACAAGTTACCTTACTCCAAATTTTCAAATGTGGCTTAAGGTAATTAAGGAATATTTACCTTTCATTTCCTTACATGAAATTAATTTTAATAATATCGCATCGCAAGCAAGTCAATGGATTTTGAGTCAAGCAAGATTTTTTTTAAGCTCAATTGCTGATTTCATAATTAAATTAGTTTTAATGTTAATGGTTGTTTTTTATGTACTCAAAGATGCTGATGTGCTGCGCCAAAAAATGAATTCATTGAGCCCTCTTTCAGACAAGTATGATGCTTTAATTCTTGAAAGATTCCGTACTGCGGTACGCACTGTAGTGGGGGGGAATGTATTAATTTGCGCATTACAGGGCATTCTTGCAGGAATTGTGTATATGATTTTTGGTGCTCCATTTCCTGCATTGTTGGGGTTTGCCACAATGCTTACCGCATTCATACCAACACTTGGAACATCAATAATTTGGGTGCCTATTTCTCTATTTTTGTTTCTCACCGGAAACACAGCTTCAGCACTAGGTATTTTTGCGTTCGGTATGATTGTTATCGCAACTCTAGATAATGTGCTCGCGCCAATTTTTATTGAAAAGGGGGTTAATGTTCATCCAGCTTTGATTTTATTCTCAATCTTGGGGGGATTACGATTGCTTGGTGCGGTAGGGGTACTTTTAGGTCCTCTTATTTTGGCATTATGGATAGTACTATTTGAAATTTTTGAAAAAGAATATGTAGGTCGAAGACTACGTGCAATCAGCGCGGGAGAAATGCATAAATAGCCGCTATGATTCAGTTTAATTAAAATAACGCTATCCTTCGACAGAACTAAAGATAGCCATGTTATTGGATAAAATCCGAACATTTTTTTGAACAAAACTTATGACGTGTAAAGCGTGTCAAACTGCATGCTAGGTTGGGCAAAAAGGAAGAGTGTTGAGGGAGGGAATTTTTTCTTGCCCTTGCTCCATGCCGAAACATGGTCAGCGTCCATTTCGCCGAAAGACAATATCTTACTCTTAGAGGAGCAAGGGCTTTACGAAAATCTTCGGGATGCTTTAACTAACTTATTGAAAATTATCTAATTCCATAGTGATTATTTATTTAAATCATAACTTTGTTTAATAAGAGAAAAAACCGCCTCAAGTTCACTTTCTTTTTCAAGCTTCACTTCATAGTCACCATTGCCCCAATGCCCGATAATTTTCGGTTTTGTTAAGTCGCGCGCCAAGCTTTGCGAATCATTGAGTTGCCCACTTTTTACATTCAAAAAAACTTTTAGTCCGTCTTTTTGTATGACAATATCAGTGAAATTTGTTGACGTTTTATAGGCAATATATTTCGCTTTTGCTTCTTCAATAATATTTTCGTCTAACGATAAGATTTTTTCGCGCAAAGTTTGGAACAAATTAACTGTTTGCTTTTCAATTCCTGAAAGATGATCGTTGATGGAGTAAATTTTTTGCAGACGTTCGATCTTTTCTTTTCCTTGTTGTGCTTTTTTTACTATGCCAGATGTCGAAATTCTGACTTTTTGATAATTTACGGGTTCAACATACAAAATATTTTCATCGTAAATACGATAACGCAAAAGCTCAACATTTATCGGTAGAATATCTGCTGTGTCAAGGTCAAATTTATTGTAGCTTTCCGCGATACAAATAACGCGAGGTGAGTCCCAATCAATCTCAATAGTTAATTTTTTATTCCTGCACAAAATCTCAAAATCAGCTTTGTGATCAAGAAGCCAGCGCAGATATGAAAGCCCTTGATTGATGACATTATCATTTTGATTTTTCTTGTACTCGATAATGCAAGGTGATCCATTTTTATCTATACCAAGCGTATCAATTCTGCCACCGAAACTTGTTGAGTATTCATGAGCAAGAAAAACAATATTCAAAATTTCTTCCAAATTATTCTCAAAAAGTTCTTGAAGTTTTCGCTCCAAATCAAGATCGCGTGCGACTAACTTTTTGACTGTTGAATTCTGTATTTTAAATAGTGACATATTTTTATTTTATCAAATCATCAAGCGGTACGCCCAATGTATCCGGTTTTGACAGCATCAATGGTAGGGTTTAGTGTCGTTCTGGCTTCAATTTTAGCGATAGTATGAAAAGCAAGATTGAACTTTTTTGATAAGACATATTGAGATATTTCAAGTTTATTTCGGTATATTTCTATATTTTCGCCGATTGTGGAATTTTCTTGTGACATATTTATATAGTTTTATTAGCAAGCCATTCGGAATCTAAAACTTTTGTCATCGAAAGTTAGACAAAATTTTTATTACATAATCAAATGAAATAGGGGAACTCTTTGTTATTTTCCTCGCACGGAAGAGTTGAGGCAAAGGTAGTTTTTTTCACCTGCACTTTTTTACGTCGTCAAAATACACAATATATAGGCATGCAAGGCGAGGGGCGAAGCCCTGAGCGAGACAATTTATTATGGTGGGGGCTATTGTACGAGATTCGAACCGGAAACCAAAGGGTTAGTAAAGAAAAGGATGACTGTCGAGGAATATTTAGAACATGAGCCAGAGGAAGAAATCGCTGATTCTAGGCAAATTTCAAGTTTTTTAGACTCGAAAACATAGATTTGGTCTCGGGTTTGGTGGCGACTTTTGGATGAGCAGTTTTTGAGGTGGTATATCTGGTTGAAGGATAATTTGGCGATGATGAGGGAGTTTGTTGAGGATGTGAAAACAGTTATAACACAACAACTAGAAGTTTAAGCAAAAATCATCTCTGCCGTCTGTTTTTGCGCCTCGGCGATCACGGTTTCGGCTTCTTGGCGCAAATTCCTTGCTTTATTGTGTTGTTCTTTTATTCTATCAACAATTTTCTGCTGTATAGAAATAGGCGGCAAAGGAATTTTAATGTTCTTTGCATTTTCAGAACCTAAAAACGGAACTCCACCACCGCCAATCAAATTTTTCAATTGTATATTGCCGATTTCAGAGTTTAGTGTGTATGCAATATATTCACTACTTGCTTTTTCACTATCAATTCTAATAACCCCTGTGTTGTTATCAACAGTAAACTTTCTTTCATCATTATAAAAAACAGAGAATTTGCATTGTCGCACAGCCTCACCGATAAACGGAGAGAGAATATCCCCTTTTTGAAGTATTTTGTTTTCTGGAACGCTTTCTACAAATTCAGTATCTTCAAAATCAATTTCGTTGTTTTTCTTAATATTTTTCACTTTCAATAAAGTAAATTCTGGATTCTCAGTTTCTTTTTTCCCAACTCCTTGAAATATATCAGTAGCAATATCAGCAATTTTTACTAATTGATATTTACCGGTTGCTATTTTTTCGTAAAACAAGTTATAAAAAGGATTGTAGTATTCTGCATCAAGTCTTCCGCCGAGCAACAAATCACTCTGAACACTATAAACCATTTTTCCGCGACTTTCTGGAATTTCGATTTCCAACTCGCCGAGGACAAAACTATCTATCTTTGCCAAAATCATTTTTATTTCTGCTTCTTTTTGCTTTTTTTCTGCGTATGCCTTACTCAAAATAGAAACTATTTTCTGCTGATCTTTTAATGATGGAATTGGCAAAGGAATAGTTTTTACATCTTCGGGATAAATATGTGAAGTTTGTCCTCGCTTTTCTCGATTCAGCAAAAGATAGCCAACTTCGCTAGAAAGAAAGCCAAAAAGGTATTCGGGTAAAACTTTTTCTTGATTAGCACGAATGCAAATCAATTCACCGACAAAAAAAGTGTCTTGCTCTGGCTCAACATCAAGCAGACTTACATTCTTGCCGACATAGCTTGCTTGGTGCGCGGCAGATAAAACGAATATATCACCTTTTTGAGCTTTCTTTCCGCTGGAAAAATCTGCTTTTGCGTATTCCAATTTTTCTAAATCAACGAAACGTCCAGAAGCTGTGCCAGCTTTGATGATCGGCACAGAACCAGCTTGATCATTGTCTTCGTCATACATATCTTTTGACGGCGTTCTTCCGTTGCTAATCAAAAGCGTTACATCTTCAAGTTTTTGCAGTTCATATTTTGAACCAGCAACCTTTTTTACAACATCTTCAAAAAATGGCTGATAATACTCAACATCAATGCGTTTCTTTTTTGACGCGTCCTCGTTGGTTATTGAAAAAATTTGTAGTTTGCCAAGATTATTTTTCATAGTGGAATTTTTTATATTCATTATAAATTTCTGGCAAATCATTTTTATCTTTGCGGCCAGTCGCGTCATAACCAACGCGTTCCGCTATTGCCATAAAAATTTTATACTTCCCTAATTTTTCGTTATCTGATTTTCTGCGAATAAAAACAAGTGACGATTTAACACCCGCTCCGTAATGCATAAAAGCAATTTGCGGCAAACTTACAACCGCCAAAATTTGTGCTCGTTCCATTATGAAATCACGGACATATTGAAGCGAAGAATTGGTCAAAATGCCGTCGGGCAAAACGATTGCCATTTGCCCAGTCCCGGGCTTTAAGAAATCAATGCAACGCTCGATAAATAAAATTTCGGTTTTCTGATTGTCGCGGGATTTTTTGCCATTTTGCCCAAGCGCAAATTTTTCAAGATATGGGTGTTCGCTTCGCTTTACATTCGCGCCAAACGGCGGATTGGTAACAATCACATCAAAACGATTTTTCTCAAAACCTCTATTCTTCTCGGTCATTTTGCCGATATCTTCTAGCGCGTCAAAACCGATGACATTGGTGTGTCCGTCGTCGTGAATAATCATGTTCATTTTAGCAACGCGGGCGATTGAATCGTTTATTTCAATGCCAAAAAGATTGTTTTGGGCGAAGTCGTGCCAAAAACGATATTTTTCCGCGTCATCGCCCTCGTAATATTCCTCGGCTTGACTACGCACTTCATCAAGAGCGTGCAAAAGAAATCCGCCCGAACCGCAAGCGGGGTCAAGCACAAGGTCGTCATTTTTTATGTCCATCATTTTGACGGCAAAGCTCACAATTTCGCGGGGAGTAAAGTATTGTCCGCTTTTGCCCTTGAAAAAATCCTCCATAAACTGCTCAAACGCCACGCCCTTGGTATCAAGGTCGGTTTTGTTGAGTGATATTCCCTGCAAATGTCCGACAACGGTATAAAGTTCTTCAGGATCTATTTTCAAACTTTCCTTAAATACTTCAGGGTCTTTTTGTTTCGCTTCCTGATAAATAGCGTCTAATCTTTTATAAACACTCTCGGCTTTTTCGTGGGTCTTGATTTGAAAATCGTAATATTCGCCAGTTTTTCGCCCGCGCTTTTCGTCGCGGATTTTTACGAAAATAATTTTGCAAAGTTCGTCAAAAGCGACAGTTGGATTTCTTTTCCCGCCCGCCCAAAGCGTGTTATGCGATTTTTCCAAAGCTCGTTTGAGTTCGGACTTATCAAGCGTTTTCAAATCCCAATCGGGATCGCCTTTTTTGAAACGATATTCTTCAATTTTTCCGTAGGAAATAGGGATATCGGTAATAGTCGCTTTTTCGGGTTCTTTATCGTTCCATTCCGCCGTCTCCATTGCTCGGCGAGTGTTGCCCGCAACACAAATCGCAAACGGAGCTTGAAGCACACGGGCGTTGCCGATTGCTTGCTTTGTCGCTTGTTCAAATTCCGCGTCCGAAATTCCGTCTTTTTTACATTCAACCACGATATAAGGTTTCTTTTTTGCGTCGTCTTCGTAAATAACAATGTCGGCAAAAAAGCGAGGCACGCGAGAGGGCATTTCCGTTTCCAGCTCAATCCGTTTGGCTGGATAGTGATATTTTTCGAGCAAATCAAAATAATATTCGGCACGGACTTTTTCCTCGGGATCATTGAGGTTTTCTTTGTGTCCCGACGGTAAGTATTCAATTTTTGCGCCGTCGTTCAAAACGCGAAAATATCCTTTTCGTTCGCCGTCTTTCAAAATTTTTTCAAAAGTATTTTCCATAATGTTTATTTGATTAATTCATCTAAGGTAACACCCAGTCCAGCCGCAATCTTCCTAACGGTTTCAATAGATGGATTTTGAACAGCTCCCGATTCTATTTTTGCTAATGTTGGGTATGGAATATCGGCTTTTTTGGCAAGTTCATCCTGTGTCATATCTTTCTTTGCTCGCCACGCTTTTATCTTCGACCCAATTGTTTTTTCATCTGTCATAGTAGGGTGGTAATACTTGGTTACATTATATCAATTTTACAACCTTCTACAAGCTCACATCTTCAAAAAATTTGCCCAATGTTCGAACCGCGAGCCAAAAGGTCTTTCACATCTAATCTAAGCCACAAAATTTTAAAACTCTGCTTAAATCGACCAAATGGTCTCCCCAAAGTTCGAACCGCATACACATCAACAAAACCGCTAATATATACAGTAAACAAGCGCATTTCGAACAAAACAAAAATTCCACCTCTTCGGTGGAATTAATTATGGTGGACGCTACTGGACTCGAACCAGTGGCCTTCTCGGTGTAAACGAGACGCTCTAACCAACTGAGCTAAGCGTCCGGAACTTCACCCTACCGTATTTTATATAATTTTCCAATATTCGCTGATAATATGGTACGATTGAAAAATGCGAACAGATAATTCTCATTGGTTGCTGGGCGTGGGCGCCGTAGGATTACTTGTTTTGAGTATTGCAGGAGTCGCAAAACTTTTTTCAGCTCCCGAATCTGAGTCGGTTTCAGCACAAGGTCGGCTTGATATTTTAAATGGACTTCCTTCACCTCAACCTATTGAGGAGGTACTGCCTGCACCGAGTCGTCCCTTTGTGCAATTTGTCACTGATAGAAGTGTAACTCTGGGTTTTGTAGATAACTCTAACAATGAAACCAATTTTATCATTGAAAAATTCTTGCCAGGCTCTTTTGACTGCAGACTTCCTAACCGACCGGACCCCGCATTTACTCCGCGCATTGTGGGAGCAAGTTTTTTAGCTGCACCACGTACAGTATTTCATGAAATCACACTCCTTGAGCCAAATACAACCTATGACTTTTGTGTACGCGCGGTGAGTCCCGGAAATGCATCCCCCTATGCGCCGATGATAACCGTAACCACACTTGCACAACCTCTGTCTGGAAGAACCACTGTTCGTGGGAATCCTGATGTGGGAGTAGAGGGTAGGCAGACGACAATTCGTTGGATTACATCTCGTCCCACCACCACACAGTTGGATTATTCTGTGAATAGAGATTTATCGGGTTATGGATCAACTCCGGAATTTGATGCTCCACCGAATGCTCGTTCTATTTTGCATCAGGTGGTGCTTGATAATTTAGTCCCGGGAAGAAGGTATTATGTACGCGCATATGGAACAGATGAGTCGGGTCAAAAAGTTGTTGCGCCTACTATAAATTTTTTAGTTGAAGATCGCGCAATGCCTCCGCTGCCATCAGGATTTGTCCCCCCGTCTACAGTACTTCCTTCTAATGTCGTGACGATTAACCCTATTCCTCTCCCTGAAAGAATTCGTCTACGTTATGGACTCTCTGCAGAAGGGGATGACACTGATGGTGATGGATTTCCTGATATAGTTGAAATTCTAAATAATTTTAGTCCCACAGATCCACGACCTATTAAACAATATGCATTTGGATTGCCTCGACTTGTGGATAGATCCCCAGAAGATGAAGCTCGCAAATTACTTCATCCATTAATGAAAAATACTTTTCAAAAAGAAAATATCGAGTTCTATGTACGTGCAATTGTATATGGGGGGTATCCATTGGCTGATGCGGTAGCACTCTCACAAGAGAAAATTCTGACAAACCGCCCCTTTGGGTTATAATTAAATTTTAGAGGAGTATATTGCATTTTAATGTCTATATAGTACGATATTACTATGTTGAATAAATTACGCTCTCCTTGGTTATGGGTTGGGATAATTTTTGTTGTCTTAGGTATTTGGGTTGCGTCTGGGTATAACCGTTTAGTAGGATTAGAACAATCAATTGATGGGCAATGGGCTCAGGTAGAAAGTGTATATCAACGTCGACTTGATTTAATCGGTAATGTCGTACAAACGGTGCAAGGTATCGCTATTCAAGAACAGGAAGTGTTCGGAAGACTTGCTGAGGCGCGTACACGATACGCGGGCGCAACTGGGGCGAATCAGCAAGTGACTGCAGCAAGTGAAATTGAATCTGCATTTGCACGCCTTCTTGTCGTGGTGGAAAATTACCCTCAATTACGATCAAGTGATTCTTTCCGTGATTTAACAGTAGAGCTTTCAGGATCTGAAAATCGTATACAAGTAGAGCGACAACGCTACAACAGCATAGTACGAGACTACAATATTGCCATTCGTCGTTTCCCAACAAATATTCTTGCGGGAATTTTCGGATTTGAACCGCGTACCTTCTTTGAGGCGCAAGAAGGAGCAGAGAACGCACCGCGTGTAGACTTTAATTCATTGCGCAAAAGTAAGTAAAGTTTGAACTGGAGTTCCTTCTGTATGAACACCTTCTTTCGTTGCGCGAGAAACGCAACGTTTGTAGTGTTATTATGTCTATTTTCACTCACTGCGCACGCTCAATCAAACTCCTTACCATTTAATCTTCCCTCTAGGCCCACTGCATATTTAACAGATATGGCCGGTGTAGTAGGAAATGCAAGAAATGAAATTGAGGCGCGTCTTAGGCAACTTGCGAATACGCCTCCCTCAGAGGGAAAAGTAGGTGTACAACTTTCTGTGGTTATAGTTCCATCTCTTGGGAACGAAGACATTTTTGACGCGGCGCAGCGTATTGCAACGCAATGGGGTATCGGTGAAAGAGGTAAAGACAATGGTGCACTCTTTCTAATTGCAATAGAAGATAGAAAATTTCGACTTCATTTAGGGTATGGTCTTGAAAGTGATATTCCAGACTCACTTGCCGCACGATGGTTGGATGAAAGAGCAAGACCTCGTTTTCGAGAAGGCGATTATGCAGGTGGTATACTTTCTATAATTGATGCATTTCAGGCTCGTGTGGCACATGGGGAAGTAGGTGTTTCCACTACTGAGGCAACAGGTCAAAATTTTATTTGGGATAACTTATTTTTTTTCCTTACATTATTTTGGATAGTAGGACATTTGGTGTGGAGATTATTTTCTATTTCAAAGGCATGGTGGCATGGCGGGGTATTTTTCGGATTAGCAGGGGCATTGGCATGGTGGGTTGTTGGAATGGGTATGGTAATCGGCATTTTAACAATTATAGGGGCTGCTGCACTTGGTCTTTTGTTGGATTATTATGCAAGTAAACATCCACCTCGCAAGGGAAGAGGAGGGTGGGATATGTGGATTTTTCCAGGAGGCTCTTCTGGGGGTTGGGGAGGAAATAATTCATCATTTGGTGGATTCGGCGGAGGAAATTTTGGTGGCGGTGGAGCAGGGGGAGATTGGTAATATGGGGTATTTTATTTTTTGGACTTCTCTTTTTATTGCAATTATTAGTACTCCTCCGCTTTTGGTACATGCAATCGAAAGAAAAAAAAATTCATGGAAACAAGGAATGGTATGGATTTGGATAGCTGGAGGAATTATTGCGCTTGCCATTGCTCTTTCTTATGCAGATGTACATTTGAATACAGGATACTCTAACTTTTTACTTCATTTTTTTGGAGGCGGAGTGGTGAGCGTATTGTGGTGGCGTTACTTTAATACACACTTTCTCCTTGCCAAGACATGGTTCCAAGATTTCATGTATGTGTGGGCTTTGGTATGTATGATGGGAGTGGCGAATGAGTTATTTGAATTTTTTTTGGATAGCACACTGGGATATCAATTCAGTTTTGATAGATATGATACGTGGCGCGATTTAGTTGCGAATTCTTTAGGTGCGATAGTGGGATGGGTTAGTACGTATTCGTTTGAAAAAAATAAATCAAAAAATTAATAGCTAATTCACATGGTATCTATAAAAATAATAAGTATGGTATAATAATTTTATGGAAGAAAAATCTTCAGCAGAGTCTTTAACTCAAGAAGAAGGAGGCGCGCAAGAAAAGGGTGCGGCGCGTATACTCTTTGCTTGGACTTTTTTCGAAAGGCCAGAGCATGAGAGAGATTGGAAGTGGTATGTGATTGCAAGTATAATTTGTATCTTGCTTTTCATATGGGCTATTTTTAGTGAAGCATTTTTATTTGGGCTCATTCTTGTTCTTTCTGTAGTTACCTTTGTTTACGCGCAGAATAAACCTCAAAGACGAATTGAGGCATATGTTGACGAATTAGGTATCTCTATTGATGGGCGTTACTTCACCTATAGAGAATTTTCAGAGTTTTGGCTTGCATATAATCCGCCATATGAAATGGATTTGTATCTCACATTTAGTAATAGAATCCGTCCAAGATTAGTATTACCTCTTCCCGAAGATATGGATGTGTTAGCATTGCGTGAGCATTTGCGGTTGTTTGTGATTGAAAATCTTGAAAGGGAAGGTGGTTCTTTAGGAGAATATATGCGTCGTCGTTTGAAATTATAAATGCGATATGATAGCGTTGGCGTCATGCGCCCATAGCTCAGTTGGATAGAGCAACAGCTTGCGGAGCTGTAGGTCGTAGGTTCGACTCCTGCTGGGCGCACCACACACAACCTTCCAAGAGGAAGGTTGTGTGTTTGTTACAATCAGTTATTCTGAGCGTAGAATGATCTTTTTTCATTTGGGTCGTGACAAAGAATTATGTAAAGCTGAAATTGAAGTGCAGGTGGGGAGTGAAGTTGATAAAATTCATAATGAAATCGTGCGGGTAGAAATAATGAAAGAATTTGCTGCAGAGTGGCAACGGCGATTGGCTGGTGTAGTAAAAATCTCATACCCAACTTCGCTCGTGCCTTTTCATGATTTTGAAACTGCATGTGAAGTAGCAACTGGATTAGTTATGTCGGAAATGCAAGGTCGCGCCCAGCGCAAGGATTTTGCATGTTCTATTTATGGTATAAAACCTTATCCACGCTCAAAAATTGATATATGGGGAATGGAGGTAAAACAAAAACTTAAAGCGCTTGGGAATACTCCAGTGCGTTATGTACGTAGCAAAGAACCAATTGTCCCATCGGTGATGCTCACCAAGGAAAAAGTACTACCTCATGGGGTGGAAATTAATTTTATAGAGGATGAAAGAGGATGGTGGGTAAGTCGGACATTAACTGTACAAGACTGGAAAGAATGGCAGATGATAGATATGCATAGGCCTAGTTTCGATTTGCGTTCTGGAATTTTGCCTGTAAAAGTTGCGTACCAAATGGTAAACCTCGCAGGTACTCATCGCATGGGAGTATTATGGGATCCTTATTGTGGAAGTGGAACCATAATGCTTGCAGCTGCTGGATTGGGATGGACTAAAATAATTGGTTCGGATATTTCTCCTGATGCGCTACGACATAGTACGATTGTTGCAGACTGGGTAAAAAATACATATCCTTTATCAGAAATACATGTGACACGTGCAGATGCGCAGATTGCTGATATTCAAGCAAATGTGATAGTTACCGAGCCATATTTAGGTCCTGCACTGCATCGTAGACCTACAAGATATCACGCAGAGCGTATTCGAGATGGTGTTATCACTTTATATCAGGGGTCTGTATGGAATTGGGCGCAAAGACTTCCCAAAGGAGGAATAGTGGTGATGTGCTTACCTGCATGGGTAACTGATGATGGTATGGTACATACATCAGTAAGCCAAGTCTTTTCAAAAGAATCTTGGGAAATTTTATCAGGTCCTTTATGGCATTTTCATCCTGATCATTATGTGAGGCGAGCAATTTACCGTATACGCAAAATATAACGCTTGCTGTACTTGCAAAATAATGGCAAAGTGTAAACACAGCCTTAATATGAAATATAAGGCTTGTGCTCAGCGTAGTATGCGTGTATCAATAGAATTATGAAAAACCAAAATCGTAGCTTACTTATTTTTTTCGGTACAATTGTAATTTCAGCCATATTATTGTCTTTCATCCCAGGACGTAGTGCTAAAGAAAAGATAACATTGGATCGTGTTGCGGCAGGTATCCGTGCAGGTGAAATCGCATCACTTATAGTCGAAGGAAATTCAGTCACTGTATTAAAAACCGATGGTACTGAAAAAATATCATATCGCGAGCCCGGCGCCACTCTTCCTGAGATATTGCAAAAGTTTGGTGTAACTTCAGAGCAGTTGTCAGAAATTACATTTGAATATCGTGAACCTTCACAAGCGGTCTCACTCTTACTTAATTTTGCACCATTATTCATCCTTGCTCTTTTCTCAGGTGGTTTGATTTGGTTTATGTTAAAGCAGGCACAAGCAGCGAACAGTCGTACAATGGGATTTGGACAAAGCAGTGCAAAAGAATTTGATGGAAGCACCGATAAACGAGTGACCTTTTCTGATGTTGCAGGTAACGTAGAGGCAAAAGAAGAGTTAGAAGAGATAGTTGACTTCTTAAAAAAGCCACAACGATTTATGGAGTTAGGTGCCCGTATTCCACGTGGAGTATTGCTTATTGGGTCTCCGGGTACAGGAAAAACACTTTTAGCGCGTGCGGTTGCAGGTGAGGCAAAAGTGCCATTTTTTCACCTCTCAGGATCTGAATTCGTTGAAATGTTTGTGGGGGTGGGGGCGAGTCGCGTCCGAGATTTATTCCGACGTGCAAAAAAACAATCACCCGCAATTGTATTTATTGATGAAATTGACGCAGTGGGGCGTCAAAGAGGAGCTGGTTTAGGAGGATCGCATGACGAGCGCGAACAGACACTTAATCAAATTTTGGTTGAAATGGACGGATTTGATAATGATACAAATCTAATTATTATGGCGGCAACCAATCGACCTGATGTGTTGGATCCTGCTTTATTACGTCCGGGTCGTTTTGATAGACAGGTAACGCTTGATTTACCTGATGTAAAAGATAGAGAAGCAATTTTAAAAGTGCATGCAGTCGGTAAGCCATTCGCCCAAGATGTTGAGTTTAAAGTGATTGCGGAGAGGACCGCCGGCTTTTCTGGTGCTGATTTAGCAAATGTACTAAATGAGGCAGCACTTTTGGCGGGTCGCAGAGATGAGAAAATTATACATATGGCAACTTGTCTTGAGAGTATTGAAAAGGTTATGTTAGGTCCTGAACGTAAAAGCCATATCCTCTCCGCTGAAGAAAAAAAGGTAACTGCATATCATGAAGCAGGTCATGCACTTGTTGCACATCATGTACCTGAAGCAGATCCGGTGCATAAAGTTTCAATTATCTCTCGTGGTAGGGCAGGAGGCTATACCATGAAAGTTCCTTCCGAGGATAGAAAACTAAATACCAAAGCATATTATCAAGCAGAACTCGCTGTATTGCTTGCTGGGCATACGACAGAGAAAGAAACTTTTGGGCAGGTGACTACCGGTGCTTCAAATGATTTAAAAAGAGCAACAAAAATAGCTCGCGCAATGGTCACTCAGTTTGGTATGAGTGAAGTACTTGGTGCTCGCACCTACGGCGAAAGGGAGGAAATGATATTTCTAGGAAGGCATATCTCTGAGCAAAGAGATTACAGCGAGAAAATAGCATCAATTATTGATGCAGAGGTTAATGGATTACTAGCACACGCACAATCTACATGTCGTAGAATTATCAGTCAACATAAAGAAAAATTAGATTTAATTGCATCTACGCTCATTGAAAAAGAAACTTTAGAACAAGCTGAATTTTATGCATTGGCAGGTCCACGCACTGCCTCATAATTTGCCATGATTAATTATTTATAGTATAAATTAGCAATCGAACAGAAAGACTGCTAATTTGACTCACTCCTATCTTTAATCTCTCACATATGCCACCCACCATAGAGCGTTCGATGAATGTTCTAGATAAATTCTCAGAGCATTTAAAAAAATCGCTAATTTGTGCACAAAATCTGGCAACCAGTTTAGGTAAGGCAGAAATTAATCCATTGCATATTTTATACGGACTTACTTCTTTAGAAGGAAGTATAAGTAGAGAATTGCTTGCAAAAGCCGGTATCGAACAAATTCCTTTACAATCGATAATAGTGCAGATTGAACGCCCTGATCTCTCAAAGATTGAGATTAAAGATTTAGACGTGGGCGTTGCGCCAAATTTGGATGTAGATGCGAGACGTCTTGTAGAAAGAGCGGTCGTTTTGGCAAGTCAGTATAAACATAGATACATTGGCTCAGAGCACCTTCTTTTAGTTTTGCTTGAAAATATGAAACCTGAACTCTTACGAGTTTTGGGAATGACTGACACAAATCGTAATGGCTTGATTAATCAGCTCGAAATTATTTTAAAGAGTTCTACAAATTTTCCTGAGCTCGCGGCAGAAGAGGGCAAAGGAATAGGAGAAGAACATAATGAGGTCCAAAAACCTCCAACATTGTCCATGCTGGCGACTGATTTAACTGATCCTACAATTCAAGCTGGAATTGATCCGGTAATTGGAAGAGACCAAGAAATTCAACAAGTCATACATATCCTTGCACGTCGAAGAAAAAATAATCCTGTACTTCTTGGGGATCCTGGTGTGGGAAAGACAGCAATTGTAGAAGGCCTGGCGAAAAGAATTCTTTCAGGTAATGTTCCTTCTTCTTTAAAAAATAAAAAAATTTATAGCTTAGATATTGGTTTACTTATTGCTGGAACTTCATTTCGTGGAGAGTTTGAGCAGAGACTAAAACAGGTACTTGATGAAGTAAAAGAAAGAAAAGATATTATTCTCTTTATTGACGAGTTGCATAATATTGTTGGTGCAGGGGGTGGGGGTCAGGGTGCTCTTGATATGTCAAATCTTCTCAAACCTGGTTTAGCACGAGGTGAGATTCGCTGCATTGGTGCGACTACAGTCGAGGAATATCGAACTTCAATTGAAGATGATCCAGCACTTGAGCGACGATTTCAATCTATTATGGTTGCTGAACCAACTCCAGAGCAGGCGAAAAAAATTCTTCATGGTGTTGCAAAAAATTATGAAGCATTTCATAGGGTTGCAATATCAAATGAGGCTATTAACACCGCAGTAGAGTGGTCCCACCGCTATATGCAAAATCGTTTTTTGCCAGATAAAGCAATTGATTTACTTGATGAAGCGGCTGCAGCAGTTCGTATAAAAGTTGGACCTACTCCGGAAGAACAACAAAAAGAAGATCTAGAGTTTAAAATTCGTGAAATAGTACGTCAAAAGCAAGAAGCGGTATTGGAAGAAAAGTACTCTCTTGGGCTCAAACTTTGGGAACAAGAACAAAAGTTGAGGGAGAAGTTAAATGAATTACGTGATACTCAAGGTGAAAGTATGTTGCCCCCATTAGGCTCAATTGGTCCAGAAGAAATTGCTGCAGTTGTTCATCGCCATACGGGTATTCCGGTGGGAGAACTGATGGCAGAAGAAAAAGTTCGTCTCCGTGGGTTAGAAGAAGAGCTACGGGCGGTTATTGTGGGACAAGATGAAGCAGTGAAAAAAGTAGCACAAGCAGTTCGCCTCGCGCGTCTTGGAATACACGGCTCAGTACGTCCATTAGGATCTTTCTTATTTCTTGGCCCGTCAGGAGTGGGAAAAACGGAATTGGCAAAACAAGTTGCCCGTTTGGTGTATCGAGATCCTAGTGCATTAATTCGAATTGATATGTCTGAGTATGGAGAAAGTTTTAATATCTCGAAGCTTATTGGAGCTCCTGCAGGCTATGTAGGCTATAAAGAAAGTGGAAAACTCACTGAAGCAATTCGTCGTCGTCCTCATTCAGTTGTGCTTCTTGACGAAGTCGAGAAAGCGCACCCTGATGTTTTTAATTTATTCCTTCAAGTTCTTGATGATGGTCGATTAACTGATGCGGTGGGTAAAACAGTCCATTTTGAGCATGCAATAATTATTTTCACCTCAAATATCGGTCTTGATTTACTCAACAAGCAAGCCTCTATTGGCTTTACGTCTCATACAAATGAGAGTGACTCTGAAAAAAATGAAATTAAAAACAAAGTAGTAAAAGAACTTGACAATTTCTTTCGTCCCGAATTTCTAAATCGACTTGACCATATTGTAGTATTTGATCCGCTCACGCGTAAAGATCTTAAGGCAATTGTTCGTATGCATATGAAAGATTTAGAGAATAGACTTTCAAAATACCGTCTTAAATTAATGCTTTCTCCACAGGCAGCTGAATTCGTAATTACGCAGTCATTTAGTCCAGAAAAAGGGGCTCGTGCGATTAAAGCATATTTAAAGGATGCGGTGGAAACACGTATTGCAGAAGGTTTACTAGCTGATACTGTTAAGCCAGGTCAGACTATTAAAATATCTCTTATAGAAAATAAACTGACCTTAAAATAACGATACAAAAACCCTGATAAAATATCAGGGTTTTTGTATGGAATTACCATTTATAGATATTTTACGGTCTTGGGTACATTGGATAGCTCCTGAAACCTGCGTGCACTGTAAAAAAATAGGAAATTGGTGGTGTGAGGAGTGTAAAAAGAGTATTACATATGAATTAATAAAATCTTCTCCACGTTGGTATCCTACATGGGCAGGAGATGTAATAGGTATGTATTCCTTTTCTCAGAGAGGAGTTCGTGAGGCGATTCATAGATTTAAGTTTTTAAATCAGCCCAGATGGGCTGAAAGGTTGACTTTTCCTTTTATTCCTTCAATTCTTAAATTATTTAATCAGTTACATCCATCCTCTTTGGTTCCGGTACCTTTGCATTCCTCACGCAAAAGAAGTAGAGGATACAATCAAGCAGAACTTATCGCAATAGAATTACAAAAAATTACAGGCATACCACTTTGTTATGCCCATCGTCATGTGCGTACACAACAACAAGCACTTATTTCTTCGGATCTCAAAAGACATTTTAATGTATTTAATTCGATTTCCTTGACTGAACATCCTGGCGCACGCGCACTACTTATTGATGATGTGTGCACTACTGGAGCAACCTTGGGAGCATTGGCGCATGCATTTCCAGTTAATTGTCATCCATGTGGTGCTTTAGTGCTCGCTCTTGCTCCTCCACATACCAAATTTTTGTAAATACATTGCTTTACTGAGTTTAAAAATTTTTATTAAGTGGCGATTTAGATTTCAATAAAAATGGAGTACTGATCAAAATATGAAAAGATCTGTATGTGTATTAAACGTGATGAGAGTAACACATTAATAGCTATGGGGATATATTTAACGACAAGCAAGAAATTGAATCTTATCACGACTTTTAAACCCACTTTCAATAAAACTTACATCATCATTAAAATCTTGCTTGAAAGAATACTGCACTTTTGAGAGTAAGATATTTTTTAGAATTCAATTCATTTTTTGTTTGAACAGAATTAAATTCATGAAAAAATCCTGTGGGACACTTTTCTATATTTTACAAAATTAGGTTTCTTTCAGTGCGTGCACAGGGTTTCTTTTGTTATACCGATGTTTTTCTGATTAGTTTTTTTGCGATCTCTGCGCAATTCACGTTTTACCATAGGAATTCATCAGTTCGTAGTCTATCCTATTGCAAAACCTTTTCGCCCACTCTTAATTGATAAGCCAAAATCTGCTGTTTGTACTCGTTTTTTAAGAAATAACATTTTTTTCAAATTCTGAAATAAGAAATCTGTGTACCTAACTATGATGTAACTGTTATGAGCGATTTTCCACTTGTAAAAAAAAATAATATGTGGAAATATGAAAATGTACGAGTTTTTCGTACGGTTTATCGTTCCGTCCTTTTTATAAAGGACGGTGCCGACCTATGTCGGTATCCATAATGCAAACCACATGGAAAAAAAGAAAGTACCCGTGAAAAGTCGGTCACAAAAATTACAGAGTGAATTATTGCCACTTCTCGCTGAGCAAAGACAAGAGCGCGCAACACGTCGTGATGCGTATGAGCTGACTTATCTAATTGCTGCTCGATTCACAGAAGAGGAATTAATTCCACTTCGTACAGCAGTCGCAAACTTTGCCACCTCATTTGGCGCTACTGAAATTAAAGAGGAGATCTTGGGAAAAAAGAAACTCGCATATCCGATCGACCATGCAACGCATGGATATTACATGGTAATGCGTTTTGAAATGCCCGTGAGCAAAGCCTCTCAATTAAGCCAGAGATTAGAACATAACTCAGATATTTTACGTCATATTTTAATCAGGACGAAGCCAGAAAATTATACACGGCGAAATGTAAGCAAGCGTCAATCATCTGATCTTGAAGATAAAGACTCTTCGCATTCTAAATCTGAAAATTAATTGATTTTTTTATGGACTTAAATAAAGTTATGCTTATAGGAAATGTCACAAAAGATCCCGAGGTTCGTACAACCCCCCAGGGAGTAAACGTGGCATCATTCAGCATCGCAACAAATACAACTTGGACAGACTCAAGTGGAGTAAAGCAAGAGAAAGCTGAATACCACAATATAGTTGCTTGGAGAAAGCTTGCTGAAATTATTGGTCAATATGTGAAAAAGGGTTCTAAGATTTATATTGAAGGTAAGCTCCAAACAAGAAGTTGGGATGATCCCTCAGGAGTAAAAAAATATAGAACTGAAGTAGTTGCTGACAATATGATTATGCTCTCAGGAAAATCAGGCGTTTCTTCACCTCCTACTCAATCAACGAGAGATACAGATCCCTTTTCTCAATCTTTACCCGCAGATGACATTCGTTTAGAGGATGTTCCATTTTAACTAGTTACCCATTTTTTTATGCAATTCGCAAAGGCAAAATACTGTCATTTTTGTGTCAATGGATATTTTGATATCGATTTCCGAGATACACAATTACTAGGCCGTTACATTTCTTCCTATGGTAAAGTAGCCCCTCGAAGAAAGTCAGGTACTTGTGCATGGCATCAAAGAAAGTTGACCACCGCAATTAAGCGCGCACGATTTATGGCTCTTATGCCGTATTTGATACAATAGAGGCCTATGTTAACAATGACAGAGATCAGGCTTGGTTCGGTTATTGAAATGGCCAATCAGCCTTATGTAGTGGTGTGGGCTGACTTTATGCGTACTGCTCAAAGGAAGCCTGTAAAGCGTACTAAACTTAAAAACTTAATCGACGGGAGAGTGCTTGAGCATACGTTTAAACCAGGAGATAAAATTGCTGAGGCTGATATTCAAAGAAGAAAAGCCGATTACCTATATCCTGATGCTTTAGGTTTTACATTCATGGATCAGCAAAGTTATGAACAATTTACTATGTCTCGAGATGATTTAGAGCAAACTGCGCTTTTACTTAAGGAGGGTATGACGGTAGATGTTTTGTATTATAATAATAAGCCTGTTTCAGTAAGTTTGCCAATGAAAGTTGAATACAAAATTATTGAGACTTCTGATGCGGTAAAAGGTGACACTGCATCTGGATCAGGGATGTCGAAAAGTGCTATTCTTGAAACAGGGCTTGAAGTAGATGTCCCTTTGTTTATAAAACAAGGTGAAGTAGTTGTGATTAATACCGAAACAGGGGAATATGTTGGTCGCGCGGTTGATAAGTAAAAAGTAAAAGATAAAAGATGTTAAAAACCAGCTATAATTACATAGCCGGTTTTTTTATAAGTTTCGGATTCATTTTTTTTAACACTCCCATTTTATCCTTAATTGACTTGCTATATCTTCGTATTTCACTTTTTAGTTCTGTCTCAAGATTTTCTTCATCAGTGAGAATAACACATTTTGAGGTAAAAAACCTACCAACCTCATAATGATAGAGTATGTAAATAGAACTGAAACCCCTGCAATGGAGTTTATAAATTCCATTGCCGCGAAAAAAATTTAAATTTTTAATAAAAGTAAACGCATTTTTTTCGATACACGGATCAATTACAACAGGATTCTTTTCTCCTTTACAATGAAAGGGTACATGTCTGTAGCGAATTTTTTTTGAGAAGCTTAAGTTATTTTGTGCTGCCTCTAAGTGGGCAACCCACATTTTTTTTAACAACTCAGCACTTTTAGAGTTAATTTTTTTTGAGAAAAAATACCCATTTGTCCTCCTTATTTTTAAATGTATAACTTTATTTAACTATTTTCTCTAGTTCTGTCAAAATTTGCTCTTTTGTCCAATTATGTTCATCATGCATTTTTTCCGCATATACGAGCAATTCTCCTATTTGAGGCCCTGGTTTTAATTGGGGGAAATGGTTAAGCAAATCTCTTCCTAAAAGTATTGGACGAGGCGCTTCTTTATCGATGCCAAGTGAAAAAGCCATTTTGATGAGCCATGCCCCCGCAGGATATTGTGTTACAAACCCCTCTTCATTATACTCTTCATGATAACTTCGCCATGCAATTGGAAACGGTCCTCTCCCAAAGTGATCGGCGCAGGAAACCCAAACAAGATGATTAATTTTTCCAGGTTGTAATCTTCGCGCAAGTCGTCTCAACGCCCCGTCTGAAACGATTGCGCCTTTTAAAAAACCATTATACTGCACTCCTGGCCATAAGTGTTCAGCGGTGAGTTTTCCTACTGCCTCTGCCACCGAATCACTCCAAATTTTCATTCCCTTAACAAATGCTCGCGCTCCCTCAACCCCTGCCACATCATGCCCATGTGATCGTATTCGACCTTCTATTGTTTTAGTCACAAGGGGTTTACCAAAATCATGGCATAACGCTCCAAGCATAATGATTTCCTTATCAGTTTCTGAGGGAGTAGGAATACCTAAAGGAGTTTTACCATGGCAAATTTTTGAAGCCTCATCTACTACCATTAGTGTATGAGTCCATACATCTCCTTCTGGGTGCCATTCTGGCTCTTGTGGGGTTGCACGCATTTGATCAAAAAGTGGGTATAGTATTTCCCATAACTTTGTTTCCATCCCAAATTGTAACCCGAGCGAAGGTTTTGATGATGTGCACAAAAGCTTTTTCCACTCTTCACCTATTCGCTCTGCTGAAAGAGAGGGGAGGAGAGTCCTCATTGAGGATATTAGTGCTTTAGTTCTCTCTTCAGCACGCAATTCAAAACGTGCTATAAATTGAACTGCGCGCAATGCACGAAGAGGGTCCTCGACAAATGTTTTTTCATTAACGACTCGTAATATTTTTTTTGACAGATCTTCTATTCCGTTAAATGGATCAACATATTGAGAGGAAACAGGATCAAAATAAATTGAATTGATGGTAAAGTCACGCCTTTTTGCCGCATCTTCTATGGTCATAAAGGGATTAAATTCGACTGCAAAGTCTTTATGCCCTACCCCTATGGTATTGTCTCTACGAGGAATTCCGATATCCCAAGATTGATTATGAATTTTTACTTTTAAAATCCCAAATGAACTTCCTACCAAATTAATACTGTAATTTTGTATATGCATTTCATCACATACCGCCTTAAGTATTTCAACAACTGAGTCTAAATTCATCCCAAACACTTCCCAGTCATAGTCATTGCTTTTGTTACCTAAAAGCATGTCTCTCACTGATCCTCCTACTATATACGCATGTCCACTACGTTCTCTGATAGCTTTGGCAAATGTATACGCATGGTCGCTTACTTGCATAGGGGAATAATAACGATTAACAGGAATTTTGCCTATTATAAAAAAATTTATTTTATTGCTCACTCCGTAGAATATCCAATTAACTAGTAGTTATGAGTATTTGTACACACTCATGAAAGATTAAATTACACAAAAATCTTTAATTAAAAAAGAAGTTAGATAGAGAAAAACTTCCGGCGTTGGAAGTTTTTCTCAAATTAAATTAATTTAATTTTTGTACTCCTCCTTCATAAATATTATTAGTCAGGCGCTCTAAAACTCCATCCTTATTTAAAGTAAATACATTCATAATTTTTCCTTGAAGACAAGATTCGCCTTCTACCCTCGCTGAGTCAATTCCACAGCCGATGCTGTAAATAGTATTGGGACGATGGAATACAGGCTTTTTCCATGGTGCAGATCCAATTTCGACTGCATTCACAAATAGTCGGAGATGCGTACCGGTATGCCGCGCAGTAATACGATACGTTTGTCCAAGAATTGGAGTGAAGGGCTCAATAATTTGAACTACTTTATCTTTATCTTCTGCAATGAGAAATGAAAGATGTGGTACTAAATGTCCATCCGCATTACTTTCTCTCACTAAAGCGAGAGTGAAGCCTCCCGGAGTACGCGATTGATCGTGTAGAGGTCCTAAAATTGGTTGAAAACGGTGTTCCCATGTAAGTGAATCAAAACGTACATCTGCGGTTACTTCAGGAAATCGAGGTGATGCCATCCCTGTAATAAAAATTGGTTCGGGAGAGATGGCGCTTTGCATTAAACCAGGAGTAGGAGTCTGCCTAAATGCTTCATTTGCTGCATCAAGAATTGAGAGTGAGGCCTTGGTCTGAGCTGGAAGAAGTAAGACTCCAAAAAGGAAAGTTGCAAATATTAGTTTAGTGTGATGTCTCATGATATGAGCATAACTTAAAAGAATAAAAAAGTAAAAATACACGAGTAAAAGTTTAAAAATTTCAAAGAATTTTTTTCATAATTAATTATTTATTCGATTTCTGTATAAAATAACCCTCTGAAAAAAACCAGCTTATAGATTTTCAAGTTGAGTATGAAAGTAATCAACTTAATTCTGGGACCTTGCTTTAGTCAATTTTAAAAAAGTATCTTTCAAAAGATAAAAAATATCAATTCCTCAAAAAAAATTAAGCTTCCTTAAGCAATCAAAAAATGTACGACATCGCCATCTTGCATCTCATATTCTTTACCCTCAGTTCGTAAAACTCCTTTTTCTCTAGCCAAAGTCCATGAGCCCGCAGAAACTAAGTCTTCATAAGAAATTACTTCTGCACGCACAAATCCTTTAATAAAGTCGGTATGAATTACCCCTGCAGCTTCTGGAGCTTTTGCTCCAGCTCGGACTGTCCATGCACGTGTTTCCATTTCACCGGTAGTTAAAAAAGTTCGTAATCTCAAAGTCTTATAAGCGGCAGAAATAACTCTGTCTAATCCTGAAGACTTCCATTCCAACTCTTGTAGCATTTCTTGGGCATCCTCTTCAGGAAGTTCTGATAATTCTGCTTCTAATTTTGCACATACAGTAATCGCGGGAACTCCATTAAAGGTCTCTACTTCCTCTCTCACGCTATTTTCATCAACATTTCTGACAAAAAGCGAGGGTTTTGTTGATATAAGATTAAGTGATTTTAAAAAGGGTCGCAGTGTTTCATCAGTTTCAAATTCTCCTAAATATGTACCTTCATTCAATTTTTTAATTAACTCATCGCAGAGTGAAATTTGTGTATCTAACTCTTTAGAAGAGCTGGATTTACTCTGTTTCAGTAATCGCTCTTTTGTTTTTTCTAAAATAGTCATATCTGCAAGCGCCAATTCGGTGGAGATAATTCTTGCATCGGACTGAGGCTCTATTTTACCCGCGACATGAATTACATTACTGTCAGTAAATTCTCTTACCACATGTGCAATTGCATCACATTCTCTTATGTGTGAAAGAAACTTATTCCCCAACCCCTCCCCTTGCGCGGCGCCTGCAACAAGACCAGCAATATCAACAAATTCAATCGCAGCAGGGATTATTTTTTTTGAATGAGACATTTTTGAAAGCACTTCAAGGCGACGATCTGGAACCGCAACCACACCGACATTTGGATCAATAGTACAAAAAGGGTAGTTTTCTGCAGGCACTTGTTTTCTCGTGAGTGCTTTAAAAAGGGTAGATTTACCCACATTAGGTAATCCCACTATTCCAATTTGAAGAGACATGATGTGAGGCTAGCGAATTTTATTCAATTAATCTAGTGCATAAGGTTGAGAAAAAAATTGGACTCCGCGCAAAATTTATTTGGAAATTTTTTTAAGTTAATAAATAAAAAATTTCGCGATCATTGTTCAAAGTAACATAGCATAAAATTTTTTTATGCTACTATCTTTTTATGGCTGTAAGTTCACGGTTTCATTTACCCTACAAAGATGCTTTAAATGAGGAACAATTTCAAGTAGTGACACAAGGTGATGGGTATTGTCTTGTACTCGCAGGAGCCGGGAGTGGTAAAACAAGAACAGTGGTATATCGAGTTGCATATCTCCTAGAAAAAGGAGTTGCGCCCGATTCAATTCTACTCGTCACTTTTACGAATAAAGCTGCGTTTGAAATGATGGAAAGACTGAGAAACTTACATCCTGCAATGCCGAGTGGTGTGCAAGGCGGAACGTTTCATAGTTTGTGTGCGCGATGGTTAAGGAAAATCGGAGGAACTGAGGGCAGAAATCATAATTTTACAATAATTGACGCCGATGATGTAAAAAATCTTATTGGTACAATAGTTAAAGAGGTTGGTGGAGAGGCAGATACACCTAAACCTGCAGTTATTGCAACTTTATTTAGTTTTTGCCGTAATGCCGAGATCTCTTTAGAGGCGTACATTCGTGAAAGACATACACGTTGGCGTCCCTACATTGCATGGATATTACAAATTTTTGAACTTTATGAGTTAAGAAAGCGTCAAGCAAACGTCATGGATTTTGATGATTTACTCGCATTATTTTTACTTTGGTTAAAAAATAATCCAGAACACGCACTGCTTTTTGCACAACAATTTCATTACATTCTCGTAGACGAATTCCAAGACACTAACCGCCTTCAAGCGCAAATTGTACAAAGGCTCTCTCTCGCAAATAACAATTTACTCGTTGTGGGTGATGATGCGCAAAGTATTTATTCATTTCGCGCCGCAGATATAAGTAATATACTTATGTTCCCCGAGCATCATCCAAATGTGCGTGTATTTAAATTAGAATCTAACTATCGATCAACCCCAGAAATTGTAGCGCTTGCGAATGACATAATTACTCGCAACACTGATCAGTTCCCCAAAAAATTAACGGGTATGAAATCATCAGGTGATAAACCTACAATTTTATCGGCGTTTGATGCTTCAACCGAGGCCGCTCAAATTGCACAACTGATTGAAAGTAATCATAGAGTAGGTGTACGACTACAAGATCAAGCAGTATTATTTCGCGCAGCATTTCATGCACAACAATTGGAATTAGAGCTTGCGCGGCGTGGAATTTCATATGAATTTAGAGGAGGAATGCGTTTTTTTGATCGCGCGCATGTCAAAGATATGCTTGCTGTGATGAGAATAATTGCGAATCCAGCAGATGAGATATCATGGAGAAGATTTCTCTTGCTTTTGCCTGGAATTGGTGAAGTGAGCGCACAAAAAATTACTAACGCCTATCGCATACATACGTGGGAAACAATGCCCCCTCTCACCCCTGTAAAAGGGAAGGCTGGTCAGGTACTTGCAAAAGCGATGTCATGGCTTTTTCCACTCGCGAGTAAGCAACACTCACTTTCTCCACATGAATGTCTCTCACACATTCAAGAGGCGTGGTATGACGCATATCTTGAGAATACGTACAGTGATGTTGAGGAGCGTGTTGGTGATATTACTCAACTGCAAGAACTCGCGCGTAAGTACCCAGATATTCAACTATTTGTGTCAGAGCTTGCACTTCAAGAAAGTTTAACTTCACCACAGGATACTTCACACCATGATAGGCTCGTATTAAGCACGATCCACCAAGCGAAAGGCCTTGAATGGTCGCACGTATACATCATTCACTTGAATGACGGCTCTTTTCCTAGTCAACGAGCTTTTGACGAGGCAGCGGGACTTGCAGAAGAGAGAAGGCTTTTCTATGTCGCGGTGACACGTGCACGAGAAGCACTCACTCTTTCATATCCTCTTATATCATTTGGGGGTATAAGTACTACGGCATCTATGTTTATTCGTGAAATTCCAGAAGATTTAGTTATGCGTGCATCCTCACCTTCAACAAAAACGCCCCACAATGACCCTTCCGATATCTCATATGAGCCTGATGAAGGAGCATGGAATTCTTCACATCTTGGTTTTGCTCATAGAAAGCACGCGCCACAATTTTATTTAGATTGATTTCTCGCTTGCAAGAAATAATGAATCACTGTACGAAACACATATATGCGTTTCCCTCCATTAACTGAAAAGAAAGTGATCGTATTCGACTTAGAGACACAGAAATCATTTGATGAGGTGGGAGGATATGCGAATACCTCAATGTTAAAAGTTTCAGTAAATGGTGTATGGGATTACCGTGAAAGAACTCTTCGCGCGTGGAGAGAAAAAGATTTGATAAATTGGGAGTCACATCTCAAGGAATGTGAGCTATTGATTGGTTTTAATTCCCGCAAATTTGATTGTGCTGTATTGCAACCGTATTTTCCTTATTTTGATCTCGACAAAATTCCTCATTTAGATTTATTGGAAAGTGTATATACGATCTTAGGCTTTCGTTTAAAATTGCAGTCATTGGTTACCGCAACGTTAGGAGAAGGAAAGTCAGGTTCAGGACTTGATGCATTAGAGTTTTTTCGCGCGGGACAATGGGAAAAGTTAGAGAAATATTGTCTTGATGATGTACGACTAACTCGTGACCTATTTGAATATGGAGTGCGGCATGGGAGAGTGTGGTATCCCGAAGGTCAAAAAATGAGAGAGATAAAGGTTGATTGGAGAAAATGGATACCGGAGTACACGGCGACAGAAACTATACCTGAGCAAATTATGAGTGCGGCCGCTTCAGGAAAAAGACTTGTCATCCAATATTTGCAAAGTGGGGGAGTAGATTATGATGGTAATACGATTGTTGACCGTCCAGAATGGACTATTGATTGCTTGGATATAAAAAATGATGCAGTGCATGTATTTATTCATGAACTCCATCAAGAACGTATTCTTTCTCTCTCACGTATCTTTAATGCAGTCGAAACTGGAGAGTCATCCACTCAACAACGAAGTCTATTTTAATCATGCGACATTTCTTTTCTCCTTTTTGCAATTAAAGCTACGTTTTTTAAAAGAGCCGCAGTAGTGAGCGGTCCAATCCCACCTGGAACTGGAGTCCACGCTTGAAGAGGAAGTGCGGTGGCATTTTCAAAATCGCCCTCCCATTTATTTTCACTATTTTTTTCTACTCCTCCATCTATAATTACGCTGTCTTCCTTGAGCATATGTCCTTGAATGCGGGGTGATCCTCCTGTCGCAGAAAATACAATATCAGCTTCAGAAAGAGAGCATTCTTTCCAGTGCAGGTTTTGATTTTTTATTTCACTTCTCATAAGTGAGCTGAGTGTTGCGCTCATTGATAAAGAATATGAGCGCGCATCAGGACGTATATATAATCCTGCGTACACGAGTGCGTGAGGAAAAGGAGGACGTACGAATCCCTTTCCGGTAATATTTTCAACGTCTTTTTCTGGAGTAATCAGGGATATAAATTCCTCCTTGTCCGGGATGAACGAAGCAAGCGGGAGTTGTACTATGATTGCATCTATAGTTGGATCAGTAGAAGTCCATGCAAGTGCTTCACGCGCCTCATGGTATGAAGTTGCGCGATAGTGATGCCACTCCCATCCTAGTTCACGACATTTTTTTTCTTTAGCCCGTAGATATGATTTACTTGCTGGGGTAACTGTGGTTTCGATAATGGCTAAATGAGGAACTAAGTTATGATTTTGTGAGAGCTGTCGCGCTTGATCTAATAAACTATTGACACATGAAGTGAGGTTTACACAACCAGAGTACATACAAATAGAATGGCATG